>JACCDM011958322.1_pt1 | contig 34477 bp, 25 predicted proteins | sample 7445851 | NCBI WGS metagenome assembly JACCDM01 (sample SAMN15323438, study PRJNA562643) | freshwater metagenome | isolation source: river surface water | place: USA:Blue River Watershed | collected 2017-08-16
GTCTTTAGAAGCGAAAAATCTTTGCAGTTTGTTCCGCAATTTTCGTATTTCCTTCCCTTCAATAATGTCAATGAATGGACAGCTGGATTGTCTCTTCAGCAGCGCATTTTTAAGTACAGAAACTTTAGCGCATATGGTTTGACACATGCTGGATACAACCGTTGGATTAATTTTCAGGATTCAAAAATGAAGGGTGCTCAGCCTAGTAATTGGAATGCGGAAATCGGAGTAGGCTTGCTGTGGGGAAGAGGGTTAAAGGTCTTTGCAGAATGGCGATACAATGTGCATTTTCAAGAGGCTCATCTTCAATTGGGGTTGATGGGAGCTTTCAAAAAAGCACGCGGAAAAAAAGAAAAGTGCGCTGCATACAATTGAATAAAATACATGTAATATGAAAAAGTCTTTTTTGTTTTTAATGTCAATAATGGGTTTGGTTGTTATTTGGTCGGCATGCTCTCGTGATCGAATCGAGCAGGATTTGAATGAATATGAGTCGCCCAATACGTATTTGGACTCCAAGAAACAGGAAGAGCAGGTGTTTGTCATTGATTCAGCAGGCACAGGGCCTATTATCGGAAATCAGGGTACTGCAATTTGGGGTGGAATTGATTGTTTGCGTTTGCCTAATGGCGACACCATTGACTATCCTTTTGTTGTGAAGTTGGTTGAACTATATTCTGCCAAGGATATGATTTACTACCAGATGCCAACAGTAGGACAGACAATCGCCTTGGAATCGGCGGGTGAAATTCGTTTGAGAGCAGAGAAAGATGGGCAGTCTTTGAGTTTGGCTGAGCCCTGCGCATTCAAGGTCAGTATGCCCAATATCATGCCACAGCAAAATTATATGAGTGTCTTTTATGGCAACGAAAGTGTTTCGCCAGTGGACTGGAGAACGGATTTGAGTTATTGGGGAATTACAGCTCTGCAGAGTGGCATTTTTGATGTGGATACTATTGGGTATACCGCATACATGGAAAAACTAGGTTGGATCAATGCAGATCGAGCAATTGTTTCTGCTACCACTCGTACGTTTTCTTTTGATTCAGAGGTAGATGATTTGACCAATGTCGCCATGTTTGTTTATTTGCCAGAAACACATACCGTGTTGCAAGCTCAAAATGGAGTAGTGCAGGGAATTCCCAATGGGACGCAAGCAAAGATTATTGCGATTGCTGTAAACGGAAGTGGAACATTGTTTCACTATTATGATGAAATGTCAGTCTCTTCAAATCAAACGATTATGATTGAAATGTCTGCAATTAGTGATACAGACCTCACCAATATTTTGGATTCCCTGTAAAGATTAATTGTTATAGTTTTCTTGATAGAATCGTTGGTATTCTCCGGTGGTTACTGCGTTAACCCATTCTTGGTTACTTAAATACCATTGGATGGTGTCTTTAAGGGCTTGCGAAAAATTTTGGGTTGGTTTCCAGGATAACTCATTTTCTAATTTCGAAGCATCTATAGCATATCGATGGTCGTGTCCTAAACGATCGGTTACGTGTTGAATAAGCGATACAGAATTGCTTTCCGGATTGCCCAGTAGCTCGTCAGTTATTTTACAAATCAGATGCACCAAATCGATGTTCTTCCATTCGTTATTTCCTCCAATGCAATAGGTTTCACCTAATTTTCCTTTATCTAAAATCAATTCAATCGCACGAGCATGATCTTCTACCCAAAGCCAATCTCGAACGTTGGTGCCCGCACCATAAATTGGGATATTCTTTTTCTGCAGAATATTATTAATTACCAAAGGAATTAGCTTTTCTGGAAATTGATGTGAACCATAATTGTTGGAGCAATTGCTTATGACAATAGGTAAGCCGTATGTGTCGAAATATGCGCGAACTAAATGATCACTAGACGCTTTGGATGCAGAATAGGGACTATGTGGATTGTATGGTGTTTGCTCGGAAAACATTCCTTCTTCACCCAAAGCACCAAATACTTCGTCTGTAGAAATGTGATAGAATTTTTTATTTTCCCAATTTCCATTCCAAAATCGTTTGGCTGCATTCAGAAGATTGGCCGTGCCTAGAACATTTGTTTTGATAAAAGACAATGGGTCATGAATCGAGCGATCTACGTGACTTTCAGCAGCTAGGTGCACGACATGGGTAATGTCATTTTCTCTGAAAATCTCCAAGACGCGTGCTTCATCTGTAATATCAGCCTTTATAAATTGGTAGTTTGTCAGATGCTGAATATCAGTAAGAGACATCAAATTCCCAGCATAAGTAAGAGCATCAAGGTTAAATATGAAGTCTTTTGGATGGTGATTGACCATCCTCCTGACCACATGAGATCCAATGAATCCGGCTCCGCCTGTAATGAGAATTCTTCTAGACATTATTTCAATGTGTACTGTACACCAATATTAAAATATCTTCCGGGCATAGTAACAAAGCCGGATAATTTATAAATCTGATTATTCAAGTTCGTAATATCTGCAAATACTACCCAATTTGCTTGGCTGAATTGTGCGCGATAGTCGAGCACGAATCTCGATGATTCCGAGTTAAAACGCTGATATCTTCTAGCTATGAATTGGTGTTGGACATGTTCTCCTGTGAAAATACCAAGTTGTGCAACGGTTTGCTGAGCGAGATGGTCATTCAAATATTTGCTTGAGCTACCCTCAAACTCAATGCTATTGGTTAGAATGGTGTTGCGAAGAGAAACATTGCCAACACTTAACCAGCTTTTTTTCTCAGAATTCTTCCATTTAACAGCGAACTCAGTTCCGCTAAATTGACATTGCGTTAAGTTGCCTGCAACAAATTTGTTGGTTTCTTGATTTTTGATCCAATCAATTTGATTCTTTACATCGCGATAAAAGTAACTGCCTTGAACAAAGAAATCTTGACTTTGGTACTGGAAACCAGCTTCTGCAGTAAAGGCATTTTCAGGGACCAAAGAAGAATTTCCTTGATTTCCTGAATCTGTGTAGAACCAATCGGTGTAGGTTGGGAGTCGAGAACCAGTTCCAGAATGCGCAAACCAAAGACTTTTTCCTTTTTTATATTGAACATCAATGGCAGGGTAGTATCTAATTCCGTTACTTGAATAATTCATAGGGTGGCTCATGTTGCTGAATTGAAGATTTAAGCCAACGATCACTTTCAAATCATTCCATTGATTGAAACGTTGTTCTATATAACCACTGTAAAATTGACGATCATGTTTACCTAAATTATTGCTGTTAATCCAATCATTTCTATTTTCAATCCCAGCTCCCCAAAGTCCCCATGGATTGGCGTGAGAAGCGTGTAATTCAACTCCACCGGTGTTGCTAAAATGATGGTTTTGGTAGTAGCTTGGATTGTCTTTGATAAATACGTAATGATCATGGTTGTACCTAAAATAGGCTCTGGGAACAATTGTCCAACCGTTGGATTCCATCGATCCATTAATTCCTGTAAAGAATGTTTCAACTTGCTCAAAAGATTCACTGTCCCATGGAGAGACATAAAAATCTTTTGCACCGAAACCATTGTTCAAGTATCCGTTGATGATTTGTAAACTCGATTTTTTATTGCTGCTTTCCCAGCGGCTGTTGGTGAAAATGGATTGTTGTTCTACTCCGGTATTGTATGCATAGCCATTGGTGTACAACCTCCTGACTTGCACGTTGTGTCCCCAATTGTTTTTGACAAATCCCAAACCAATTTGTTGAATATTGGCGTTGTATTGCTCACCGGAGACTTCATCTTTTTCAAAGTTGGTACCCCAGTAAGAAAGAACTTGAATGGAATTCTCTGTGGGCTTCTTGGTGATGATGTTAATCGCACCAGCCAAGGCACCAGCGCCGTATACGCGGGCAGCGGATCCTTTAAACACTTCGATACGTTCAATCTGAGCCAAATCTACGGGCAAGTTCATTTGGTGATGCCCGGTTTGAGGATCGCGCATTGGTATGCCGTCAATCAAAATTAATATCTGATCAAAAGACGCTCCCAGTAGACTAATGTCATTTTGTGCAAAGGGATTGCGACTTCTTACATCCACTCCGGCGACGTTCATTAGAACTTCTGCGACATTTCTTGCAGGAAGCTTTTGAATATCCTCCTGGGTAATTACCGTGCAGTTACCACCAGACATAAGCGTTTGCGGTGTGCGCTTATCTTGGACGATGACAAGCGGTGCAGGGGAATTTTTCTGATCTGTAATTTCAGTATTAGGCTGGGCAATTGCAGATGCAAAAGTTGCCAAGCAAAAGCCAATGACGAATATTTTTCTCATGATAAATTTACAAACTCCAATAATTTAATTCTTTGATTCTTGAGCGATACATGCCTTTGATGTCAATGATTACGCCTTTTCCATCTTTTAGCAAACCTTTCAAATAAGGCTCATCTAGATTGCTATATTCATTGTGAGATACGGCAATAATAATGGCTTCATATGAATTGGGTGCAGCCTGATCTACCAAAGAAAAGCCATATTCATGCTGTAATTCTTGACTTTCTGCATGCGGATCTATGATATCTACTTGCACAGAGAAACTTTCCAATTCGCGGATGATGTCTACAACTTTAGAATTTCTAATATCGCTTACATTTTCTTTGAAAGTAGCTCCCATGACAAGCACCTTAGATTCAAGTGCATTGCGACCCATTTCCATGATTTTTTTCACGGTTTGTTTTCCTACATACGAACCCATGGAATCATTCACATATCGAGCTGAGGAAATTACTTTGGAGTAATAACCCATTTTTTTGGCTTTGTAAACCAAGTAGTATGGATCAACGCCAATGCAATGTCCACCTACCAAGCCCGGTTGAAATTTTAAGAAATTCCATTTAGTTCCAGCGGCTTCCAAAACATCATAAGTATTTAATCCCATTCTGTTAAAGATCAATGAAAGCTCATTAATCAATGCGATGTTCACATCACGTTGGGTGTTCTCGATAATCTTGGCTGCTTCTGCAACCTTGATAGATGCCGCTCTGTGAAGTCCAGCATCGATTACCAATTTGTAAACCAAATCAATTTGATCCAAACTCTCTGCATCACATCCGCTGACTATTTTGACGATACTGCGGAGCGTATTCACCTTGTCTCCAGGATTGATGCGCTCTGGCGAATATCCAACTTTGAAGTCAGTGCCCATTTTTAATCCAGATAATTCTTCCAAAACAGGTACGCAGTCATCTTCTGTACATCCAGGATAAACGGTGCTCTCATAAACAACATAGTCTCCTTTTTTTAAGACTTTTCCGACCGTTTTTGAAGCACTGATTACAGGCCCTAGGTCTGGTAAGTTCATATTATTGATGGGAGTAGGAACAGCAACTACAAAGAAGCCCACGTCAGTAAGGTCTTCAAGTTTGTTGGTGAAAGAGATATCACAACCTTCAAAGGCATCGGATGTCAATTCATTTGAAGGGTCAATTTTATTTCTCATCATTTCAACGCGTTCTGCGTTGATGTCAAATCCTACAACTTTGATAGATTTAGCAAATTCCAATGCAATTGGTAAACCTACATAGCCTAATCCTACAACGCAAAGGCTCTTTTTTTTGTCGACTAATTCTTGATAGATCATTTTTTATCGGATAAACAAGTTACTGTTTCGTTTTTTAATTCGTAAGTCTCATTCGATTCTGGGCAGTGCGCAATTCCATTCTGGTCAAAGTTGAGTTTATGCCCCATTTTACTCATCCAACCTCTCTGGCGGGCTGGATTACCTACCATCAAGGCAAATGCTTTTACGGGTTTTGTAATTACCGCTCCGGCACCGATGAATGCGTATTCGCCAATTTCATATCCACAAACGATTGTTGCATTTGCGCCAATTGAAACCCCTTTTCTTATTATGGATTTACGGTATTCATCTTTTCGTACTACCGCACTTCGTGGATTAATAACATTGGTGAAAACGCATGAAGGACCTAAAAAAACATCGTCTTCGCAAATTACTCCCGTATACAAACTCACGTTGTTCTGAATTTTGACATTGTTGCCTAATACAACGTCGGGACTAATCACCACATTTTGTCCAATGTTACAATTGTTTCCAATTGTGCAATTCGGCATTATGTGGGAAAAATGCCAAATTTTGGTATTGTCTCCAATGTTGCATCCCGCATCAATTACGGCTGTTTCATGTGCAAAATATCCCATTACTTTTTATTGTAATTGTCAAAACTTTTGTGTTCTATTTTATTAAGTTCTTCAGCCGTCAAAGTCTTGAAGTAATCATAAGTGATTTTCAATCCTTCGCTGCGATGTACTTTGGGTTCCCAATTCAATAGTTTTCTTGCCAAGGTGATGTCTGGACGACGTTGTTTGGGGTCATCAGTAGGTAAGGGGTGATATACCACCTTTTGGTTGGTTCCTGTTAGTTTGATAATTTCTTCAGCAAAATCCTTGATAGTGATTTCGTCTGGATTTCCAATGTTCACAGGGTCAGAGCAATCACTCATCAACAACCGATAAATTCCCTCAACCAAATCATCTACGTAGCAAAAACTTCGTGTTTGCGAGCCATCGCCGAAAATGGTTAAATCTTCTCCACGCAGGGCTTGCCCAATAAATGCCGGTAAAACACGGCCGTCATTCAGACGCATCCTGGGCCCGTAGGTATTGAATATTCTCACTATTCTGGTCTCAACGCCATGAAAAGTGTGGTATGCCATGGTAATGGCTTCTTGAAAACGTTTGGCTTCGTCGTAAACGCCGCGAGGTCCTACAGGATTAACATTCCCCCAATAACTTTCCACTTGTGGATGCACGTGCGGATCTCCATAAATTTCACTGGTGCTGGCAACAATAATTCTGGCATTTTTTTCTTTGGCAAGGCCTAAGCAATTGTGCGTTCCTAAAGAACCAACCTTTAATGTTTGAATTGGAATCTTCAAGTAATCAATCGGAGATGCAGGAGATGCAAAATGAAGGATGTAATCCAAAGGCCCTGCAACGTGTATGAATTTGGAAACATCGTGATTATAAAATTCAAATTGAGGAAGTTTAAAAAGATGCTCAATGTTTTTTAAATCACCAGTGATCAAATTGTCCATTGCAACTACATCAAATCCTTCTTTGATAAATCTGTCGCACAAGTGAGAGCCAAGAAATCCGGCAGCTCCTGTGATGAGTACTCTAGCCATGGTTATACAATGGGATTACGTCCGATGCTGAAATAAGTCCACCCTAATTCACGCATCTTGTTGTTTTCATATAAATTTCTGCCATCGAAAATCACGGGGTTCTTCATGGATTTTTTCATCAATTCGAAATCCGGATTTCTGAACATTCCCCATTCCGTGCAAATCAATAAGGCATCTGCATCTTGGAGCAACGAGTATTGATCATTGCTGTATTGAATGGGGTAGTTTTTTTGTTTTTGAACATTGGGCATTGCCTCTGGATCATAGGCGATAATATCCGCACCGGCTTCCAAGAGATGTTCGATCATATAAAGCGCGGGAGCTTCGCGTATGTCATCGGTGTCGGGCTTAAAGGCTAGACCCCAAATGGCAATTCGCTTTTTGGTTAACTTTTGCTCAAAGTGATCCATGATTGGGGAAAGCAAGACCGTTTTTTGTCGGTCGTTTACTTTCATGACGCTTTTTAAAATTCTAAATTCATAACCATTGTCATAACCACTCTTGGCTAATGCTTGCACATCTTTGGGGAAACAACTTCCACCGTATCCAATACCCGGGAATAAGAATCTCTTGCCGATGCGCTCATCGGTTCCAATCCCTAATCTCACCATATCAACATCGGCACCTACTTTTTCGCAAAAGTTTGCAATCTCATTCATGAAAGAAATCTTTGTTGCCAAAAATGCATTCGCAGCATACTTGGTTAATTCAGCAGATCTTTCATCCATAACAATCAAAGGATTTCCCTGTCTGATAAAAGGTTTGTACAGTTCTTCCATCAATTTTTTAGCACGATCACTGGATGTGCCAACGACAACTCTGTCGGGTTTCATGAAGTCATCCACTGCAAATCCCTCTCGCAAAAATTCTGGATTACTTACCACATCAAATGGGACCTGCGCTTTTCGAGCAATCGCATCTCTAACCTTTTCAGCTGTACCAACCGGAACAGTTGACTTGTCAACGATGACTTTGTAATCTTTGATAATCCATCCTAGGTCATCGGCTACTTTTAATACATAACTCAAATCTGCACTGCCATCTTCTCCTGGAGGAGTGGGTAAAGCCAAGAAAATAATCTGCGCTTGCTCAACAGCTTCTTCAAGATGGGTGGTAAATTTAAGTCTTCCCTCTCGGATATTTCGCTCAAACAACACATCGAGATGAGGCTCGTAAATCGGAATTTTTCCCGCCTTCATGGCGTTGACTTTTTCTTCGTTGATGTCTACACAAATAACCTTGTTTCCGGTTTCGGCAAAACAAGTTCCCGTGACCAATCCAACATAGCCTGTTCCGATGACTGCAATATTCATTTTTATTTTCTTAACGGTAAGATGCAAATATAACACAGACCATTGAAAGGACTGTAAGCAATTCGCTTTAGATTTGCCGCATGTCAACGCTTTTGTCGATTCAAGATGTTTCTAAGCGATATGGTAATCATGTCGCGCTCCAAAACATCAATTTAGAGGTCCAGCAGGGCCATGTATTTGGTTTACTTGGCCCCAACGGAGCGGGTAAAACAAGTCTTATCCGAATAATCAATCAAATCACTGCGCCTGATACGGGCAGAGTTGTTTTTAAAGGTGAATCGTTAAGGCCTGAGCATATTGGTCACATTGGCTACTTGCCCGAGGAAAGGGGATTGTATAAGAAAATGAAAGTGGGTGAGCAATGTGTCTATCTAGCACAACTTAAAGGTTTATCCAAGCAAGACGCTGTAAAAAGGCTCACTTATTGGTTTGAGAAATTTGATATCATGGCTTGGTGGAATAAAACCATTGAAGATTTGTCAAAAGGGATGGCCCAGAAAGTCCAATTCATCACCACCATTTTACATGAGCCGGAGTTGTTGATTTTAGATGAACCTTTCAGCGGTTTTGACCCGATTAATGCTGCGTTAATTAGAGAAGAGATGCTCAGGCTGAAGTCTCTTGGTGCAACAATTATTTTGTCTACCCATGACATGGGAAGCGTAGAGGAGTTGTGTGATGAAATTGGTTTGATTCATCAATCAAATTTAATTGTGAGTGGTCCTGTAAAAGCGGTGAAAGAGCAGTTTAAGCAACATTTGTTTGAGATAGAATACATCGGCACAGCCATGGAACTTGGAATTAGTCTAGGTCATCAATTTGAGTTAATAGATCATCAAATTTTAGAAGGGTTTAATCAAGCAAAAATTAAAATTCATGGCCATTTAAAGCTCAATGATCTTTTACGCGCTGTGATGCAGAATGGTGAGATTGTATCAGCACGGGAATTGGTTCCAACAATGAATGAAATATTTATCCAGGCGGTTACCGCAAAACATTTGAACAATGAATAAAATACTATTGATAATCAAAAGGGAGTATCTCAGTCGCGTTAAGAAAAAATCATTCTTAATCATGACCTTTTTGGGCCCGATTTTATTCGCCGCTCTCATGTTTGGTGCTATTGCCGTGACGATGAACGATAAATCTGTTTATCAGGTTTTAATTGTAGACCCATACGCAGTAATTACCCGATACGATAGTACAAGCCAAACGCTGTATCCCCGATTTGTCGACCAATTTAAAGATGATGATCGCATCATTTATTCATTCACAAGAAAGGAAGTTTCACCAGCCGATTTTAAAGAGGGCCAGTACCAAGTAATGGTGGAAGTGGATGATGTGACGATCAACGACGGAAAGTGTAATTTTTTCTACAAAAAATTCCCTGGAGAATTTGTGCAAAGAAAGGTGGGTGATGATCTAGAAATTTCTTTGGAACGATTCAGGGTTGTTGATAGTCTTCAGCTGGATTACGAAAAATACAAAAGAGCCAAAATGAATGTGTCTTTCGCCGATATCAATGTCGAGAATTTAGGACAAGAGGATAAAACGCAAGAAAAGGCAGTGATCGGTTTTGTATTTGCCATTTTGATTTATATGTTCATTTTCATGTATGGTGTTCAGGTGATGCGAGGTGTAATTGAGGAAAAGACCAATAGGATAGTGGAAGTTATCGTTTCTTCCGTGAAGCCTTTTCAATTGATGATGGGAAAGGTTATTGGAATTGGATTGGTGGGATTGACTCAGTTTTTAATGTGGGTTGTTTTATCCTCGATAGTTGCCACTTTGGGAATGTCTTTTTTCTCTTCTCAAATTGCGGGTGGAGCAGCTGTTGTCGAGAATGCACAGTTGATGAGTACAGGAGCAAATCAAGCTCAGATGATGACTGAGTTAATGAATAATCAAGCGATAAATTGGTTTTTTCAGATCAATTGGACATTGATGATTAGCCTTTTTATCTTCTATTTTATTGGTGGTTATTTCCTCTATGCCTCTTTATTTGCAGCAATCGGTGCGGCTGTTGATAGCGAGACGGATACCCAACAATTTATGTTGCCAGTTTCACTACCGTTGGTGTTTGGTTACATTGTTTCTGCAATGCTGATTGATAACCCGGAGAGTGCTGCTGGAAATTTCTTTGCTTTGTTTCCTCTAACTAGTCCCGTCGTGATGATGGTTAAAGCAACTATGAGCACAACTTCGATTGCGATGATACTTTCATCGATGTTGATTTTAATTGTCACCTTTATCGCCTTCATCGCATTGGCTGGACGAATTTATCGAGTTGGAATTTTGATGTATGGCAAGAAGGCGAGTTACAAAGAACTATGGAAATGGATCAGGTACAATCCATAAATCAGGATCGTCTTTTTGGTATCGTCGATTGCGGTACCAATACTTTTAATTTGCTCATTGGTAAATGGGTTGAAGGCCAGTGGGAATTGGTTTTCTCCAATAAGATGCCTGTGAAAATTGGCGCTGGTGGGTTTGAGACTAAACAAATTATGCCAGATCGCATGGCGCGTGGGCTAGACGTGATAGACCATTACCACAAGGTTTGTAAGAATTATGGGGTGAAAGATGTTTACGTTTTTGCCACATCGGCGCTTCGGGATGCCCACAATGCCGATGATTTTGTTCAAAAGGTAAAATCCAACAATGGTTGGAAAGTGAATATTATCTCAGGCGATGAAGAAGCCGAACTGATATACGAGGGGGTAAAAAGAACCAAAGATTTCAGTCAAGAAAGTGCACTTATCATGGACATTGGAGGTGGTTCTACGGAATTTATCATAGTGCAAAATGGTTTGGATGTTTGGAGGAAAAGTTATCCATTGGGTGTAAGTCGTTTGTTTGAAAAAGTCCAGCCGCAATCGCGTATTTCACAGCAAGATCTTCAGGTATTAAAGAAAATCATTCAGGACACAACTTGGGATCTGAAAGAGGCTTTGGATAAATTTCCATGTCATTTATTGGTCGGATCGAGTGGTTCTTTCGATACGCTTTTGGCGCTGTACAACCAGTCTAGCCAGAATGGAAGTCAATTGGAAGAGGACGTTTGTCAGGAGATTCCGATGGCTGCATTCTCGTCCATCCACATGCAAATGATGGGGAGCACATTGGAAGAACGATTAAAAAATCCAGCCATTCCAACAATTCGAGCAGAGTATATGCCGTTGTCTACATACTTGGTGCGATTTATCTTGGAGATGCACCCATTTCAGAGTGTTTGGCGATCTCCATATGCTTTGAAAGAAGGAGTTATCTTTTCTAAGATTATCAACAATGGCGGCTAAGTGCTAAATTTGTTGTCATATGAGTCATAAATTAAAAAGAAGGACAATCATTGCATCATTCGTGGTGTTGATGCCTACTTTTTTACTTTTTGGCGTATTGAAGATGCCTCAATTTCAAACGAGTATAGCAAGATGGATTGCGGGCTACCTGAGTTTTGAATGGAAGACAGAAGTTTTTGTCAAGTCATTTTATTTTGATTGGGGATTGGATATGCATTTGGAAGAGGTTGTCGTTTTTGATCAACAAGGTGACACATTGGCCTCTATTGAAGACTTGTCTATTTCTTCGTATCAGTGGTCGTTCGAGCAAGGGTGGCAAATTGCCTCTCTTCAACTGGATCATCCATATTTTCAAGGAATTCAATCTGCTGACTCAACTTGGAATTTTGATTTTATTGTTGACTACTACAGCGGAGGCGTCAAGGACTCGACTGAAAGTGAATTGAAAATAAGATTGGAAAATGTGCAAGTGGACTCAGGAGTTTTTATCTGGAAAGCGCTGGGCGCAAAGGTTCCCTATGGTATGTTTGATCCACATCGCATCGAAGTAGAAAACCTTTCAGGACAGTTTCAAGATATTCTTTGGACAAAGGATGATTGGCAGTTTAGGATTTTTGATTTGTCTGGAATTGATCATAGTGGGCTTCAACTTAATTCATGTTCTGCATTAATTGCGGGAGGTAAGAATAAGATTTCATTTGAAGATTGTCGAATTAATACTCCTCAAAACGATATTTCAGGGACAGTTAAATTGACTTGGGAGAAAGAAGTTCATTCTTTTGCAGATGATGTTCATTGGGATGCGCAAATAACGGGATATCCTTTGAACTTATCTGAACTCAAGTTTTTTTATGCACCTGCTCAGAAGTGGGTGGATGAAGCCCAGGTTCAATTAAATTTCACAGGTGAATTGAATCATCTTAAAGTTGGGCTTGCCGATGTTCGAATGGGTATGCTTTCTCATCTTGCAATGTCGGGATCTGTTTATCATTTGCTAGATTCAACAGGAATTGCTTTGGATGTTGAAATTCAGCAATTGCTCACGCAGGCTAATGATCTCAAGCAATTTGTGAAATGGACAGGGGACGATGTTGAATTGCCGGAAAATGTCAATAATTTGGGTTTGATAGCCTACGAAGGTCACGCACATGGAGCTAAAAATCGCTGGCGGTTGTATGGAGAGCTAACTACGGATTTGGGGATACTCCAGGGAGATGTTGAGGTTGATGCAGGAAACGAACAAGAATTTATGGGGTACGTCCAAGCAGAGAAATTTGCAGTCGGACGTTATTACAATTCAACCGATTTAGAATTTATTTCAGGGGACTTAAATATTGAAGGACATGGTTTCGATTTGAATAATTTGGAAATGATTGTCGATGGTGGATTGAGTGAGTTGCGTTACAAAGGATATACTTTTTCTGAAATTGCTATCAACGGCGATTTGTCTAATCGGTTTTTCTTGGGTGATTTAAGTGTGCAAGATCCGAATGCTAAATTGGATTTTATAGGACAATGTGACTTTAGTAAGAAGTTACCTGAAGTTACCTGTCAATTGAATGTGGAGCATTTTAATTTCAAGGCCATAGGTGCCTTTCCCAGTTTGCCTTATAGTGCAATGAGTGGAGAGGCATCAATGGATTTTAGGGGATGGAACTGGAAAGAATTGGAGGGTGATTTAGAACTTAAAAATGTTATCTACTGTGCCAATGAGAAAGATTATGTCTTGGATTATTTGGCTTTGGATGTTGATCGTTCTGAGGAGCTCAAAATATCTTTAAATTCTGATATTGCAATTGGTGAGGTAAATGGAGACGTTAATATTCGGGATTTACCGGCGGCATTTACCAATATCATCTCACGCGTGCTGCCTCAATATGAATGGGAAATTAAAGCGCACCAACCACAAAAATTTGAACTGGCTTTTGAGATTCTCGATTTTAGTCAAGTGAATCAGGCCTTTATCCGTGATTTAGGGATATCTCAAAACGCTCGCATTAAACTTAGCGTGGATGAATCAAAAGATTATTTTGAGGGATTATTTACCGCAGATACCATGGCGTATAGGGGTAATAGTTTTTATGGGTTGGTTTGTGATTTTCAAAAGCCGGATGAGTTTGTCTATGCCACTTTCCAGTCTGATAGCGTAAAGTCAGGCGGCGTTCAATGGGACGACCTATCCATAGACGCGCGATCAGAAGGTGAATTGATATACATAGACTGGGTTTGGGGAAATGATAGCACGATGCATGCCGGTGATTTTGGGGGGCAGTGGAGTTTTGATTCGGATAAAGTTGCATTTGAATTTTACCGAGGAGATTTTAGAGTGAAAAAAGAAAAATGGAAGGTTGATTATGGCGCTTCAATTTTGTACGAAGACGATATTGTCTGGTTTAAGGGAATGGAAATGCGAAGCAATTGGCAGCATATAGTGCTTCACGGCGGATTGTCAAGTGATCATTCAACTCCTTTGATCGCTTCATTTACGCATGTCAATTTTGATATTTTAAATGCCTTCATGCCCAAGGATATCCAATTCCAGGGAGTACTTGATGGAAATGTTTCTTGTGTGAGTGTTTTAGATGAACCTGATTTTAGTGGGGATATCTCTATGTCTGATTTTGGAATCAATAAAATTATTTATGGCGATGTTTGCCTTAAAAGTCAATGGATAGATTACCTAGATGCAGTGCAGCTTGAGGGAAGTGTTGAGAATAAAGAGAAAAAGACATTAAAGTTTGAAGGGATGTATCTTCCATTTGATACTTTAAGTCCTTTGGATGTTGATGTTGATTGTGATGACATGGATCTAGCTTTTATAGGCTCATTTGTTGATCCTGAAATTATTGTTGTCAATGGATTGGTAGATGGTCATATCAAAGTAACGGGTCAACTCGCAGATCCACAATTACATGGATATGGTAATGTTGCTAACGGTATTTTGGAAGTAGATTATTTGAAGACTAAATACAAAATCGTTGATAGAATCTGGATAGAACCCAATCGATTCATTTTTGATGAAGTAGAATTTACTGATGAGAATAATAGCAAGGGGTTGCTCACGGGTTATATCGGACATCAAGCATTTCAAGAATGGAGTTTTGATCTTTTAATGGACATGGAGAAACAGCCAGTAAAAGTTTTAAATACAACTGCGGAAGATAATCCTGATTATTACGGAAAGGGCTACGCAACAGGGTACTTCAAATTAAAAGGTGATCTGGATAAACTGGATTTGGAAGTAGCATTAAAAACGGCCAGTGGAACAAAGCTTATTTTACCCATGAATACCAGTGAGGACGTTGAGATTGGTCAGTTCATTAGGTTTGTTCAAAAGTCTAAAAACAACTATAAAAAGGAAGACAAATTAGATTTGTCTGGAGTGAATTTGAATATCCAGATTGATGTTACTCCTGATGCTGAACTTGCAATTATTTTTGATGAGGCGGTAGGCGATGTCATGAGAGGAAAGGGTACCGGTCACATATCCATGGGAATATCTAAATTATCGACATTCGACATGTATGGACAAATAGAAATAGCATCGGGCAACTATTTATTTACATTGAAGAATTTGATCAACAAAGATTTTACAGTTCAACCTGGGGGGACAATTTCCTGGTATGGGGACCCTTATAATGCAGAGTTAAAGCTGGCTGCTATCTATAAAGTAAATGCATCTTTAAGCGATGTATTAACCGATGCAAATTCAAATGGACAGAGGATTCCGGTTGATTTAATTATGAATTTGAATGGAAAAATGATGAATCCGGGTGTTGATTTTAATATTCAATTGCCAACCGTTGATCCGATGACCAAAAGTAGATTTGAAAGTGTAGTTTCCAATGAGCAGGAACGAAACAGACAAGCCTTTGCGCTGTTGGTTCTGAGGCAGTTTGTGAGCCCGCCCAACATTGTTCGTGCAGAAACCAATTTTGGCGTTGTCGCCAATAGTACGGAATTGTTGTCGAGTCAAATTTCTAATTGGTTAAGTCAAATTAGCGATGACTTTAACTTAGGTTTCAATTACCGATCGGGAGATCAAATTTCTAATGATGAGATTGCATTGGCATTGAGTACACAATTATTCAATAATCGAGTTCAACTCAGCGGAAACTTTGGTGTTTCTCGTGGAAATGCCACCAATCAACAACCTTCCAATTATATCGGAGATGTTAAGGTTGAGTACATCTTAACCAAAGAAGGAAAATTGAAATTGATGGCCTATAACGAAAGTAACAATTACAGAAATATCACGACGCAACAATCCCCCTACACACAGGGAATAGGTCTAGTCTACCAGCAAGATTTTGATGTCATGCAGGATCTGATTGATGGCTGGTTCAAGCGAACCAAGCCCAGCGCGAATTGATTTATTGCGGGAAATCCTCTGGGAATCGAGAACGGAAGTCGTCTCGTTTCTTCTTAGTCAATAACAATTGGTACAAATACTTTTCCTTTCCTTCTTCAAATTTCTTTTTATCATCTTTGATATCTGTAATTATTTTATTGAAATCTGCGTCACCAGAAATTACAGTCATCGCACCTAATTTATATTCAAAATAATACCAAGTACTTCTGTCAATTTCGATGTATACACGCATGACATCGGCGGTTTTTCTTTTTTCAATTTCAATTTTCCCCGTTACATATTTGAAAATTTGCTTTTTATCCATAGAGGCAATTCCAATTGGTCCCGTGGTATGGAAAGTTTCAGAATTCACATCCCAAACCCATTTTAAGTCGGCAAAGACAAAAGTCTTTTGCATCTCTTCTGGAATCTTTTTCATTTGCCCAGATAAACTCATTTCTGTTATGAGTCGATCTGAACGTTCCACACCAATTACCTCCGCAAGGCTTTTTTCAAATTGCGTTGTGCTGACATCTAAACTGGGTAAGTCAGTGGCCTTTTCTAAATTCTCGGCTATCTTCTTCATGGCACTTTCATCCATTGGGAATGATAAGATTGAAGCAGTTTGAAGATTCAGAGATCCATCCGCTTTTTTCAGTTGACCTTTACCATAATTCTGGAGTTTAACCATACCCGTTCTTGCGTGAAAGTTGAACTGTCCATCTGCATTGACATCACAAGTGTTACCGGATAATTCAATGAGGTTTCCTGGAAGTTTAGGTTGAAGAATTTTAGGTTTACTTCCGATTAAATATTTTTTTGAGTTTTTATCGTAGTGCAGGAAGCCGCTAGCCTCCATCAAGGGGGTGTCTGAAGCGCTCATTTTTGGACTCAGGAAGGCAGGGTATACTTGCTGAGGACTCGTTGTTTTGGTCATCATACCCACACCCAATTTGACGGAGGCGATGTCCTTTACCAAGGTGTCTACAGGTATGTATATGTCCAAGGGATCAATGGGTGCAGAAAATTTGAAATATGATTTTTCTAAATTCTCACATGTATGTTCCAGTTTCACACCTCCATCAAAGTGAAGATGTTTTTGATTCGCATTCAAATTGTATTTGCCATAGAATGCAAATTGCGGAGAAAGGTGAAAGCCTTGGTCTTCGTTGATTACCCCTTTCGCGATGGTTGTGTATGATGTGTCAAGTTTAACTTCCGCTACATGAATCATTTGAGTCTGGCCATTTTCATCTAGGTAATTCATATCGGCAAATCCGCTGTATTTTCTTCGACCTTCAATTTTTAATTCGGCATTGAACATGCTGTGGTATTGGGTTACGATATTGGTCGCAATTTGCGCTCGATAAAGTTTTCTCATGTTCGCAAATTTTTCGATTACCACTTTTCCGCTATCGGGGACTATTTTGGCATCACCGACAACGATGTGGTTGATTTTAGAGCAGGTCAAAATGTTTTTGGCTAAATCGAATTTAGCCCTAGGGGCCAAGAAATTAAGTGAGTCTTGTCCAGCAGCGATAGAATAGAAATTTGAATATCGTTTTCGTTCCTCTGCATTGATTACAACATCTGCATTGGCCTCTCTGGATGATTTCATTTCCAATTCATCTTGCTTCATGTACCAAGTGAACTCATCCATAAAACAAACGTATTGGTTGGCCGGGAAGGTGATTTTGTTTTCTCCTGTATTGGAAATAAAATGTCCTACGTTTTTATCGAAGTCAACTTTGGCCTGCACGTTGTCTGTAGAGAATGCCAAAGCATTACTCAAATCTTTCCCAGCAATCACTAATGAAGAGGTGTCGGCATTGATTTTTCTTCGGTCATATTTGAAGTGATCAGAAGATAATGTAGCTCCATAAAATTCCATTTTACCTTTTCCGCTCAGGCCCTCGGGTTTTAGAGTGGTAGCGCCTTTGAAAGTTGCTTCTTTTTCAAAAAACACCATCGGTTCATCCAGAGTTGTGATCATCAAACGTTCCTGTTTGGGAAAGTAATTGATTTGAGCAACAGCAACTGAAGTTTTAGGCACCTCAGGTTTGGTAGCTTTTTCAGCCAAATTATAGGATGTGGTTTTTCCTTTGGTTTCGTCAGGTAAGAAAACAAATGCATCAGATTCTGTTTTGGATGTCAGATAAGTAAGCTTTCCTTTTCCTTGCAAACCACTATAATTCAAGGTTAAATCGGCAACAACATTAGAGAAACCGCGGTAGGCAGGATACCCCGCCACACCAGTGGATCTTTTGAATCCCAATGAATTGTCATCCATCAAAATCAGAGGCTCTGGGATGTCATCAAAAATCCCTGCGCTCACCAGTAAACCGTTAAACTTTACGTTGCTCGTCTTGAAATTATCCAATGAGTCCAAGGTAAATGGATCAAGTTTGTAATAGAATTTGTCTTTGGGATATCTCCCATTTTCAATTCTATAACTCTCCCAATCCACAAAAGAATTCTTTGTTGTCGTTACGTAAGGATAATGGGGATACTTTTTTGAATTCGCACCGCTTTTGTTGGTCGGGGCATCGATATACAAGACTCCGGTAATGTCTTTGATTTTACTTTTGATTTTAATTTTGGGGTATTCGCCGTATTGGTCGCGAGGCTGACTTTCATCATTGATGTAGATTTGACAACTATCAATTTTATTCATCTCTACTTGAAACTTCTCATAATCGAAGTAGTAGTTTGATCCCATAAACTCGAGGTTACCCGCTTTGATAATTCCATCGAAAACCAAGTTCCTATTTTTCTTTAATAGCAGCTCTTGCTTTTTGGGATATACTGCCACTTTTTGCGAGTCGCTGATGTAGAACATTTGAATCCCTTTCAAATTGATGTCGTTGTTGGTCAAGTTCCAAATGGCGTTTTCACCGCGATTTACTTCACTATTGAATTGAAGAATGTCGTAGTCTTTTCTTCCTTCATAGTTCAAAATGTAGTTGTACATTTTGGGTTGTGGTTTGATGATTCGTTTGTCGATATCATACATCAAGAAACCTTTGTTGGAAAGATCAATAACTACAAGGTGCCATTCTTCTTCAGCATACCTGGTTAACTGAGCCAATTGTTGGGTGGTCATTTGCTTGGTGCCCAACTTTTTGAATGATTGTTCTATTTCGTGAAGAGGATTGGTACTGGAAATTCCCATGAGTGCGGTGAATCTTTTTTTGCTGAAAAAAGTATTTGATTCGAAGGCTGCATTTTTCAGGGTACTTCCTTTGGATGGCCCAAAGTAAATCATGGGCTCATCAATGATCCATCTAAGGGATTCAAAATACAAATCTGTATTGTGGTAGGTGTCGGCATATGGGCTTTTAGACAATCCCAATTCCGTTCTATCCATAGTCAGCTCTCTTGTTTTGATGGTGAAGTTCATGTTTAAATCAGGATGCGTGATGGAATCCTTGTCCACAATGAATTTGACACTGGCATGGCTACTGATGTATCGATCAGGGCGCAATTCGAAGAATAGGCAATTGATAATCATGAAGGGTTTGTTGTATTTAGTGAAAATCAATTTGGCTGGATTTTCTGGTGTTCCGGAGGCATTGAACTTGGCACCGCTCATCGTGAAACCACCTGCGTAATGTATGCCAGGTACGATATTTTCAATTTCAAATCGTTGTGAATAAGATTCAAATTTGGGATAGCTTGCACTTTCGGCATCTTTACCAGCGATGATTTTCTCCGTCAATTTACCAAGAAGGGGCTTGTTAAAGTAAGTCGTATAAAACGTTACACTATCGGCAATGTAACTCGATGTCTTGATTTTGATGGTGTATTTTTTCACTTCTGCATAGGTCGAATTTTCATCTAAACCTGCACGCTTCCAATTGACTTTTCCTCCTTTTCCTAAAAATCGATAAGAAGCTGGATAGAAAGTTCCAGTTGTATTGTGTATGATTGAGCTATCGCCTTTGCTGATGCACAGGAGCTTGATGTTTTCAAAGTCAATGTGCGGAACGGAGTCCATTTTAAAAGTATAGTTACCACTTTGGGCTTTCCAGCTTACAGCTTCGGACACATAGATGGATTGATCAGTGAAGAAATCTAAAGATGTTTCTAAGAAATTGGTAATATGTCTTTTGTTTTTTTTGTCTGTAAGAATACTCTGGATCACTTGATGCCAAGGCATAAATTGAGGCGCTGGGATCGCTTTCTCGTTGATTGCGATTAGACATAAAATGTACTTTTCAAAATCAGGAAATACTTTGACTTTAAGGTCAAGCATCAAGTCCAAAGTCTCTATGATTTTTTTCTCCTGATCCGCACTGAAAGCAGGATTTTTAACCCAAATCGGTTCTAATTGTTTTTCGATAATTTCTTTACCGCTACCTTTCTTTTGCTCATTGAATAGACCTGACAATTGTTTGATGAACTCTTCTTTATCTGTAGAAAAGTTAACCACTTTTTGCGACCACGACGGAGTGACAAAAGCCAATATCAATAGTCCGATTATAAGTATTTGACGCATGTTCATAATTGTATCCCGAAAATAATAGGTCAAACGAAAAATCAAGCCAAGATATTTTCAATACTTGTTAACGCAAAGACATTTGGAATCAGGCGCTTTCCTTGCGACCTTTGCAACAATACAATGATTATGAAAAAGGTTTATATCGTCTCTGCGGTTAGAACACCAATGGGAAGTTTTGGAGGAGCATTATCTTCAGTGTCCTCAACTCAACTAGGTGCCGTTGCTATCAAAGGAGCAATTGAGAAAATTGGATTAAATCCAAATGAAGTTCAAGAGGTAATAATGGGAAGCGTGTTGCAGGCCAATCTAGGTCAAGCACCTGCCCGTCAAGCAGCTGTTTTTGCAGGATTGTCGCATAGCGTTCAATGTACTACAGTGAATAAAGTTTGCGCATCAGGGATGAAGGCTGTAATGATGGCGGCTCAAGCCATTCAATGCGGGGATGCAGATGTCGTTGTTGCCGGAGGAATGGAGAACATGTCTCAAGTTCCTTATTATGTACCCAGCAACAGATGGGGAAACAAGTACGGTAACGTGCAGATGATTGACGGATTAGCTAAAGATGGTTTAACAGATGTTTACCACAATTACGCGATGGGTAATGCAGCTGAGTTGTGTGCAAGTGAATGCAATTTCTCAAGAGAAGATCAAGACGCGTTTGCAATTGATTCATATAAGAAATCTCAGGCGGCATGGGCTGCGGGAAGATTCAATGATGAGATTGTAGCAGTGCCTGTGACAGGAAGAAAAGGTGATGTTGTGATGGTTGCTGAGGATGAAGAATACAAGAATGTTTCTTTTGATAAGATTCCGGGATTGCGTCCGGCTTTTGTGAAAGACGGTACGGTTACCGCTGCCAATGCATCTACCATGAATGATGGAGCAGCTGCTTTGGTTTTGATGAGCGAGGAGAAAATGAATGCTTTGGGATTAAAACCATTGGCTGAAGTAAAAGGCTATGCAGATGCTGAGCAAGCTCCAGAGTGGTTCACAACAACCCCAGCTTTGGCTCTTCCTAAAGCTGCAGCTAAGGCAGGTGTTCAAGTTACTGATCTTGATTTTGTTGAATTGAACGAGGCATTCTCTGTTGTAGGATTGGCTAACATTCAGAAAATGAATTTGGATGCAAGTAAAGTAAATGTCAACGGTGGAGCTGTTTCATTGGGACATCCACTTGGATGCTCAGGTGCTAGAATAATGGTTACATTGTTACACATCATGAAGAACAACAATGGTCATTTAGGTGGAGCTGCCATTTGTAATGGTGGTGGCGGTGCAAGTGCCGTTGTTCTTTCGAGATAATTTGATAGTGCGATTATTGCCCAAAAATACAATTCCCCGATGGATCATCTTTTTTGTAGATGTCATCGGGGTTTCTTTTGCTTTTATCACTGCATATTTGGTGCGGTTCGAATTTCATCCACCTCAAAGTGAATGGGCATTGGCCGTGGCATTTTTCCCCATTTTAATCGGGGTTTTTGCAGTTTCATTTTTATTGGGTAAAACGTATGCAGGTATAATCAGATACACAGGACTTCAAGAAGCCAAACGTGTATTTGTTGTTTTGACATTGGCCTCTATCCTGTTGATGTCGGTCAACCTAACTCGTCCCTTGTGGTCTGAAGACGGGTTGTATTTTATACCCAAGTCGATTGTTGTCTTGACCTATGTATTTGCTTTGTTTGCCTTGTTAATTTTTAGAGCAGGCGTGAAATGGTCCTATCTAGTGGCTGTCAAGGATGTTAAGGAAGAGGGTAGATTTGTGGTTTTAATTGGTAATGGCGAATTGGCCAGAACGGCAAAGCGAGTGATGGAGGAGAATAGACATGGTCAAAAGAAAGTGGTGGCATGGATTGATCCAACAGATGAGTGGAAGGGAAATCGATTGGAAGGTATCATCATTTCTGGAATTCAGGATTGGTCCCTAATTCTCGAGCAATTTGCGCCTCAAGAAGTTGTTTTGGCATTGGAAGCAGGACAACGAAATGAGAGATCTTATTGGATACAAAAGGCAAGTGAGTCGGGTATCAAGCTGATGGAAGTTCCTTCCTCAAAGGATTGGATTATGGGTGAATTGAGTGCTACACCCATGCGCGAAGTTTCAATAGAGGAGTTATTGGGAAGGAATGAAATTAAAACAGATCAAGCTGCTGTTGCCAATTGGATTCAAGGTAGGGTGATTTTGGTTACTGGAGCAGCAGGCAGTATTGGCAGTGAAATTGTCCGCCAGTTATTGTACTCAAATCCTGCCAAAGTTATTGTTTTGGATCAAGCGGAAACTCCGCTATTTGAGTTTGATAATGAATTAAACTCGGAGATATGTGAGTTTGTCATTGCAGACGTTAGAAAATATGATCGGATACAACGCGTGTTTGAGGCTTTTCACCCGTCAGTAGTCTTTCATGCTGCGGCCTATAAACATGTGCCGCTTATGGAAAGCAATCCCTCGGAGTCAATTCTTACCAACGTTTGGGGCACCAAGATATTAGCCGATTTATCAGTTAAATATGGCGTGGAGAAGTTTGTCATGATCAGCACAGATAAAGCGGTTAATCCCACCAACGTAATGGGAGCAACCAAGCGTGCAGCGGAGATTTATGTTCAATCGTTGAATCAAAAATCTAAGACGTCTTTTATTACAACTAGATTTGGTAATGTTTTAGGCTCAAATGGATCGGTTTTAAAAATATTTAAAAAGCAAATTGAACAAGGAGGTCCACTAACGGTAACACATCCAGATATAACGCGCTATTTCATGACGATTCCTGAAGCTGTTCAATTAGTCCTACAAGCGGGATTAATGGGCAACGGAGGTGAAATATTTGTGTTTGATATGGGAGAGAAAGTGAAAATTGTGGATCTAGCCAAGAAAATGATTCAACTTTCAGGGTATCAATATGGGGTCAATATGGATATCGTATTTTCCGGTTTGCGCCCTGGTGAGAAGTTGTATGAAGAGGTGTTGAGTGCTGAGGAGTTGACCATGCCTACTCCGCATGAGAAAATTATGATTGCCAAAGTGCGGGATTATGATTGGCTCGTAGTGGATGCTTGGGTTAATGAGCTTAATGATTTGTTTAAAGAACAAAACAATGAATTGTTGGTTAGAAAATTAAAGGCTTTTATACCTGAGTATGTGAGCAACAATTCTGAGTTTGAAAGGTTGGATAAAAATTGATTATCATGACGGCAAAAGGAAAAGACGAAAAATTGGAAATTCAAATCAAAATTGGTAGATATATCAGTATTGGTAAAGAGAACATTCATTTTCAAATTGAGAAAAAGAAGTCCAAGGTAATACTGCGCCTGATAACATTTAATCCATTGCACAACCAATCATTTTTGTTTCATACGGTCTCATCTGATTCAGAGATGGAGGCTTATCGAGAGATGCTTAGTTACGTGCAGTATCACAAAGAAGAGGAAAGTAGCTACACCATTCAATGGTCTTTATTGGGAGAAAATAAACTACATACAAGCTATTTTAGGGCCAATACTATTCTAGGTGCTTTAGATAAATTGTATTTCGAAAGAGACCCCAATACGATCAATGTATTTAGTGTCATGTTAAATCCTATTTCATAATTCTTTATGGAGTTGTACTCCACCTTGGCTAAATCTGGCGTTTCCAATTATAGGGTTTTGGGAAGTCGACATCTTGGATTTGTTTTTGAAATCTCTAGTGAAGAGGAAGCCAAGGAAATTGTGAAGAAGTTCAAAGTGGATTATCATGATGCAACCCATGTCTGTCATGCTTTTCGACTTGGATCAAAAGGAGATTTTGTCAAGTTTAGTGACGACGGTGAACCTTCAGGTACCGCGGGCAAACCCATGGCTGGAGCTCTGTTGTCAGCGAATATCACGCAAGCTTTGGCGATTGTGGTTCGGTATTATGGTGGTACCAAATTGGGTACGGGTGGATTGATTCAAGCGTACAGAACGGCGGTGGAATTGGCCATTGAAGATGCTGGAGTTGTCGAGAAAGAATGGAGAATTGCATTCCAGATTTTATGTGGATATGGTGAAATGCCCCAAATATTAACCTATCTGAAAAGCAACGATGCGCATAAAATACAAATCCATCAAACTGATAAATGCGAATTGATCTATAACATCAATGCCTCCGGATGGGAGGCATTGAAAGATTTTGTTTTGGGATTACCAAAAACGGATATCAGGAATCTGTAATCTTTAACTAGTCGATTTTAAGTTCCTTGGCGATTACCAGTTTTTCATTCTGATATATCAGCAAATAATAAGATCCTTTTTTCCAACCTGCGTATCGAACCATTCCTTTATACTCGTTCAAGGGTTTACTTCTTTCATCGCTAAACACGACTCCATTCTCTTGTTCCTGCACAACAACTCGAATAGAAGAGGCTTTGCTTGAGTTAAGTTGAATATCCAACGATTCCGTTTTGGGTTGAGGCACAAAAGACATTTGATCAAAATCAGATGAAGATAAAATATCCTTGGTAATGGAAGACAATTTGTCTTCGGAAATCTTGTGTAAGCTCAGTTGTCGGGAATCGCTATTGGAATTGATGATAACACCATCTTCTATAATTTTTAGTTGAATGGTGGAGTCCAATAATTCCAAATTATCCATATCAAACTCATAGTCTAGGTTAATTTGTCCTTGGTCATCCAAACCTTTTTCATTGCGGTAAATTCTGTATCCATCTCTTTCGATGATGGATTTGCCACCAAAATTTCCTTTGATTATTGAGGTTTTTTCATCTCGAATGATGGTCACCTCACAACCATCACCAGGAATGGATTCACTGATTACTTTTCTTAACTCATCAAAATTTTGAATGGCCTTTCCATTTAATGCAATAATGACATCATTTTTCTTGAGCCCCATTTTTTCTGCTGCGGAATTACCAATGACACTGTCAATTTTAACGCCCATGTCTGCAAACTCATTGTTGGGTGTAACGCCCAAGAATGCACTTGGTTTTTCATCAATTTCAAACTCCTCAATTCTCATCTCAGGGAATTTGCCAAATGGAAAAGTGGGAAAATTGTCCACCAATGGCGCATTGGGCAATGCTTCCAGAGGGATATTCATCTTCAAATTTTTACCATGTCTCTTCACTTTTAACTCAACTGCTTCTTGAGGCGACTTTTCACGAATAATATTGACGATATCTTGGGAGTTGCGGACAGAGGAGCCGTCTACCTTCTTAATTTCATCACCTACTTGCAAGTGAGCTTTTTCAGCAGGTGAATTGGGTGATATATCGCTCACAACAGGGTGGTGCTTGCCATTTTTGAGGGTTACACCCAAATATGCTCGGGGTCTAATACTGGGGACATCCATGGGGACATCGATGAAAGGCAATCCTTCAATGCTAAAAGTAGCCCCTGGTGCTTGAGGCGATTGCGAAAACGATTTGTCCTCGATTTGAATTGAAAATTCCTTGGCGCCTTTTTTATCAATGCCATTTCTCTTCAATGCATCTTCTAAATCTTCACCAGGTTTTAATTCAAATGATTTTTGCTCAATAATGGTCTCCCCATTGTTTTCTTTCTTGATTTTTACGTTGACGTGCGTTTGGGCACTGATCCACTGAAAGGATACTACACTTAACATCAAAAACAATAACACTCGCATACTCTGTGATTTTATAGCGACGAAAATAAAAAGTTAGTCTTCAACTTGTGCAATCCATCCTGATAAGGAATGTTAATACAACTCTAGGTTGACTGGAAAATAAAAGGAATGGGCTGAAGGGGGATTCTTGATGGCGAATTTCTTTAAATTACTTTTTATTGATTCGCACCATATGTTCAATTGTTCAGGGTTTTTGTTGGATGATTTCACAACCTCTACCAAGGAAACATTTCCATTGACGTCAACAGATATTTTGAATATTACTTTTGTGACTGGTGTAGAACCGGGCTTTTTAACTTCTTGTGTCTCAGGTCTTCTTATGAAATTATTTTTTATAATTTGTTGAATTTCATTAGTCAATGCTGAAGTGCCTCCTGGATAATTTTGGGTGATGTCGATGGACTGTTCATGTAAGGTTGTTGTTTCATCACGACCATAAGCTTGTTCAGCATCATTGGCAACCACGGGCGTGCGACTGAGGTTGGAATTGACTTGGTCGAAATTTGATTTTTCCAATATCGAGGGGGCAGATTCCAATGGGACATCGGCAACAGACGCGTTATCGAGTTGTTCTGATTCAGAAATTTCATCCTGAACAATTTCTTGCATTACATCCGGAGTGACAAATTGAACTTGATCTATTTCCGGTTGTTTTATCGATTGATTTTCAAGCTTTGTGGGATTTTCTGTGGAAGTTTCTTTCTTGATGTTGTTGTCAGCAAATGCAACTTGTTCAAGTGCTGGTTGGGTATTGCGAAAGTAAAAGAAACCTAAAACAAGGATAGCTGCTATTCCTGAAATACTCCAAAACGGGATCGATGACCACAATGTTCTTTTTTTAGATGATTCGTTAAAAAGAATATCTAAATTTTTCTTTACACGTTCATCCGGGCCGTAAGGAACATCATTGGAATCCATTTCAATCAATTGAAAAAGAAGATTCCTCATTCTTGTGTATTCACTCTCACTTTCAAGATGTGAAAGAACAAAGTCCTTTTCTTCAGGAAGCAATTCTGAAAATTCCTTTTGAATCAAAAGCGTTTCAATATCTTCGGATTGGTATTGTTTGTTGGCCATGACTTAGGAGAGTATTAAAATGATGAACAGGCCCAAAATATCTTTGAATTCAATCAACTCTTTTTGAAGATCTTTCAGGATATAAAAAATTCTTGACTTTACAGTGCCTTCACTACAATTCATCGAGGTTGCAATTTCAGGTACACTTAGTTCTTGAAAAAATCTTAGTTCAAGGGTTTCCTTTTTAATAGGGTCTAACTGATCCAATAGTTGGGATAGTTTTATTTTGAAATCAGAGAGGTCGATACCAAGAGCAGCCTGATTTCGTTCAATCTGCTCAATTGGCATTTGTGCCTTTTGTCTTATTTCATGTTTCGCATATTCGTTCTTACACATGTTGTGTGCAATGCTGTACATCCAGGTTTTAAAGGGTCTAGAAGTGTTAAAAGATTCTGCATGGAGTACCACTTTGGTAAACAGTTCTTGCGTCATGTCGTTGGCTAGCTCTCTATTTTTCCAAAGCATGCGGTAGAAATAACTAAACATGAGTTTGCTGTATCTGGCATATAGGGTTTCGAACGCACGGTGGTTTTTACGCGCGACTTCAACCATAAGTGCTTCGTCGGTTTGCTGATGGAAAGTTCGAATCATGCCTTGCTGTACGGATGAAGATTGATATCGTTCATTGATTTTTAAATTCCATCCAAAGATGACTCAATTCTTGCGAAATCATTGCCGTGGCGCCCCAAAGAAAATGTGAGTCGATAGATATTCCTTTGATTACACGCCAACTATCGAATGCTTTGAGATAGTGTTCTTTTTCTATGATTTGATGAGGCATTAGTTTTTCCATTGAGACCCAAAAAAAATCGCTAATCTCCCTTTTATTGATGTTGATTTCTGTAGCATTTTCCAATAAATTAACCATTGGGAAAACCAGCATGTTACTTGGAGGAATGTATACAGGGCTTAATTCTCCAACGAACGAATAGTGCTGATTTTCTATTCCTATTTCCTCCCAGGTTTCTCTTTGGGCACATTCGATATGGGTTTCGTTTTGCTCTATCTTTCCACCTGGAAATGCCAATTGACCTCCGTGTATCCCAAAGTCACTTCTTAAAATAAACCCGACATGGTAATCAACCTGATTGGGTTTGAGCAGAATGTTCACTGCGCAATGGCGGGGTGGGGGATCGGCATGCTGCGCATCAGCGAAAGAATTTCTTGGATATGACCAGATCATTTGATGCGCCAACTCTCCGGGAAGTGGTGACGATAAACGTTGTTTGAGCCATATTGAAAAATTCATGATTTTATTTTATGCAATTTTATGCGAATTTATGTGCAGTTTATGCGCATAAATAGACATAATTTATAGGAGATATACAATGGTTTTCATGTCTAGTTTTGTTTATGTCTTTGTGGGTTTTGGATAAAGAGGAAATTTGGTTTCCATATCGAAATGAAATGGACGGGGATATTGTCGCCGTTGGCGGAGATTTGCATTGGAAACGAGTGTTAAAAGGTTTTGAAAAATCATGTTTCCCATTGTATGCTGAATCAGAGGATATCAAATGGTGGAGCCCGGAACAGAGAGCTGTTTTCTTTCCTCACTTGCACCCTGGATTTGAAAAGGAATTGAATAAAATCCAATCTAAGGGAATTACTTTTCATTGGGACAATGACTTTTCAAACACGGTCAAACTTTGCGCTAGACAGGGAGTTTCAGCCAATCCTTGGCTGCATCGGTCTACAATTTCGATGTTCAACGAGTTGCATGTGCAGGGTTTTGCGCACTCATTGGAGGTTTACCAAGATGGAAAACTTATCGGTGGTTTAATGGGTGTAGCATTGGGTAGGGTTTTTTACGGATTGAGTATGTTTCATATCCAAAGCAATGGTTCTAAGTGGGCGCTTATGTATTTGATTGAATTTTTAAAAGACAAGAAATGGAAATTGTTGGATGCACAGCAAATGACCCCCTTTTTGGCCAAAATGGGCGCTAAAGAGATTCATCGGGAAAAATTCCTGGATAAAATGTTGGACATGTATCGATTTGGAACCCCGCGAGGTAATTGGTCCAAAAAAGATTCTTGGCGTATCAAAGATGGTTTCCCCAAATATTTGGAAATGCCTGAGTCCAGAAACTAATGTGACTATTCGGCCATGCCGCGGTCCATTTCTCTCTTGAGATCTTTTGTTTTGGCGTCTTCGCGTTTGTCACTCATGTTTTTACCACGCGCAATAGCGATTTCTAATTTGGCCCAACCTTTTTCGTTAATGAACATGCGCACCGGGACCAATGTGGTTCCCGTATCCTTTAATTTCCTTTCGATTTTGAGTAACTCCGTTTTATTCAACAAAAGTTTGCGTTCACGACGCTCTGCTATTTTGATATAACCCGCATTGGCGTAGGCTGAGATATTCATATTGATAATGAACAACTCTCCTTTGTGCATCTTGCAATAGGCTTCGGCAATATTCGCCTTCCCAGCTCGAATACTCTTAATTTCAGGACCAAACAAAACAATGCCCGTGGTAAAGTGATCCGTGAGGAAATACCGAAAATGCGCTTTTTTGTTTTGAATGTTCACAGACATGTCGCAAAGATAAGCCCTGACTTATTTGCTTGCCGGAAAGATTTTTTTGATTTCAATGTTTCTAAAATCAAAGATGTGTTGCAGCTGACGATCCACGTACACCCACGAGGCAATTTTTCCAAGAATTCCCCAACCCACAGCGTAGTGAACGATATCGGTCATTTCAACGCCGCCTTCTACAGCCTTGAAGTGATGCTGGTGATGCCAAAACGCGTAGGGTCCAAATCGCTGCTCATCGACAAAAAACTTCTTGTCTTCACAATGTGTGATCTCAGTCGTCCAAGACATCGGGATATTCATCAAAGGTTTTATGTTATATCGAATGATCATCCCGCTATGCATCTCCTTGTTTTCAATGTCACTTAGAATCTCAAATTTTAATTCGGGCGGTGTGATGGCATTCAAATTGGCAGGGTTACTAAAAAATGCCCAAACCGTAGATATTTCTGCGGGTATAAAACAAGTGGTTTCAATTACTTTAATCTTCATACTCTGTGAACAATTCAATACATGGAAAGTTCTCATGGTGGCTATATTTGTACAATGCGCAAATTTTTACTGATCGTTTTTTTTCTGTGCTGCTATCCTGTCCTGTACTTTGCGCAGTTCAAGGATTGTTGGGTTTTTGTTCCAACAGCGGTAAGTAGTGAATCAGTGAAAGGCTTTTGGGGTAATCAAGTTCAAGGATATAGTGAATGGTTCAATGCTTATGCAATTGAACATCTGGCCGAAAATTGGAGTGCCGGAGCAGCTCCTTTTCAGGTTGACTCTCTTCGGTGCTATGCCAGCGAAATTCTCATGATTGATGATATTGCCGCTCAAGTGCATCCGGATTCTATTATAATGGATACTGCGACTGCTTTTTCTGAGTATGCCCAAATAAGCATGCTACAAGGTGAATTGTTTACAAGACGCGGATGGACGGGAAAGGGTGTGACTATAGGTGTTTTGGATGCAGGTTTTCTGGGACTGAAAGAAGACTCCACACTGCAGCACCTATTTAAAAACAATCAGATAAAAGCGACTTGGGATTTTGTAAGAAAGAACAATGATGTTTTTCGAGCGAGTAAACACGGAACGCAAGTGCTTTCATGTATGGCTGGATTGGATAATCACAATCAATTTGGATTAGCCACAGATGCCAATTATTTATTGGCTAGAGCTGAGCAAAATTATTCAGCATACTTGATTAGGGAGTCAAGATGGATAGAAGCATTGGAATGGAGTGTAAAACAAGGAGCTCAAGTTGTAACGTCATCATTGATATTCAGTGATCAGTTATTTAAGCGGGCTGAAATGAATGGACAAAGTCTTTTGTCACAGGCTGCCGAAAAGGCTTGGGAAAGAGGTGTGTTGGTTTTAAATAGTGCCGGAAACTCCGGTGAAGGATATTGGGAAATAATTGGCGCACCCAGTGATGCAGAGCATGTGCTAACCGTTGGAGCGTGCAGTTACAATGGGCTTAAGAGTGATTTCTCTTCTATCGGACCAACAGCAGATTACCGCATGAAGCCCAATGTTGTTGCTTTGGGTGATGTATTTGTAAGTGCGGGAAATGAAGTGGAAATGGTTTCAGGTACCTCTTTTGCATGCCCCATGGTAGCAGGTTTCGCGGCATGCGTGCTTCAGGGTGTACCTGGAAAACGGCCTTCTGATTTGTGGCTTGAAATTCAGCAAAGCGCTAGCCTTTATCCATATTACGATTATGCGCATGGCTTTGGAATTCCCCAGGCAAGTTATTTTATCACTTCATTAGAGCAGAGCGATAGCGTTAAAACCAACGCTAATTCAATAGATATTAAGATCAATCGAGTGTCGCAGAATTTAGTGGAGATTGAAGTTAGTGATGATGAATTTCCACAGAGTCAAACTGAATCATCTTATGTTATTTCCAATCCCCAAGACTCAATGCTATTTCAATCAAATGATGCGGTATCGGATTCTGTTTATTTTCAAGAGGCTCCTGCAATTGATGATTGGATGGAGAATCCAAATTTGATGTATGTTCATATTGAAAACGAAAAAGGAAGATTAGAGGAATATTGGGTTATTCAGTTAGAAGGAACCAGTGGTGGAATGTTTGATGTATATAAATACGCGGGACATTTTTTAAGGGTATATTACAGACAAAGAATCATAACGTATTTGATTGAATAGATGAAGATTTTAATTGTTATACTGGCCGTTTTTTTTTCCACATTTTCCATAGGGCAGGTCACCTTATTGCATCGGAAAATGAAACCGTTGTTGGAGAGAAATAGTACCAACGGGAATCTTTTTGGAAAGCGAGATATTTTTGTGCATCGATCATTTTCTGTCGGTGGTTTCGTCCCCAGAAACATCAATGATGAGTTCAAAATGAAATACGCCGATTCGTATTTTTTCAACTCAAGCGTTCGAATGGTATTCAATCGTTCCCAATGGATTTCACCTGTAATCAGTTATGGAGTTCATTACAACCAAATGGCAATAGCACAGAGCGAGACGCAGCCATTGGGGTTTGGCAAAGTGATGAATAAACAGCAGATTAGGCAATGGAGTTGCCCTGTTGGATTTGCTTTTCGATACAACTGGCATTCGCGTGGCTTTGGTCCAGGTTTGTTCACGGAATTGGGCGGATTTTTACAGTGGAATTTTGTCAATCAATTTTTTGAAATGGAGAAAAGTGCGGAAGGGGAAGATGTTTTATCTGGTAAAAAGAGAGTTTATTATGATAACCCATCTTTTTTACAAAGAACGGGTTTTGGTCTTGAAGGCAGGGTCGGTATGGGGCACGTTTCGTTGTGCATGAAATATAGATCCAATCACTTGTTCAAGAGTGTAAGTAATGTCAATGGAGGTGTTTTATTGCCGGACTTGGCTCCATTGCAGGTAGGAATTGAGATTAATACATGGAATCGAAAGAAAGTAAACGTAGATGATAATGAAAATGAGAATTAGTTTTTTGCTTGCTGCATTGTTTATCGCAGCATGGGGACATGCGCAAGAGGGCATGTGGATTCCATCCAAATTGGATGATGTTATTGGAGACATGAAGGCCAAAGGTTTGAAATTGGAGGCGACGGATTTGTATTCGGCGCAAGGTTCAAGCTTAAAAGATGCAATCGTTTGGTTTGATATGGGGTGCACGGGAGAATTTGTGTCCAATCAAGGATTATTGTTTACCAATCACCATTGTGGATTTGATTACATTCAATCTCACAGCACCGTGGAGAATGATTACCTAACCCATGGGTATTGGGCAAAAAGTTTGAATGAAGAAAAGCCATGTCCAGGCTTAACGATTTCAATGGTAGAGTCCATAGTTGATGTAAGCAATGAGATCAATGCCAAGCTCAAAGGAATTTTGCCAGAAGAACGTGCTGCAAAACTTGCAGCATTGAAAATGGAATATGCCAAGATAGCTAGCCTTCCAGAAGGGAAATCTTGGGCAGTAGAAGGAAGAGGCGCTTTTGGAAAAGAGTGGCAAACGGCCGACGGTGCTTATGCATCTTTCATCCGAGAATACAATTACGGAACTCAGTTTTATAGAATTGTCCTAAAAACCTACCGTGATGTTCGTTGGGTTGGTGCTCCACCTTCTGACATTGGTAAATTTGGTGGCGATACAGATAACTGGGTTTGGCCGCGCCACACCGGGGATTTTTCTGTATTCCGAGTTTACGCGGACAAAAACAATGAGCCTGCTGATTACAATGTGGGTAATCAACCTTATCAACCCAAACAGTTTCTAACTATCAATGCCAAAGGGGTAAACGAAGGTGATTATACCATGGTTTATGGATTCCCAGGACGCACCGAGCATTTCTTGCCGTCTCCTGCCGTTGAATTTATGGTGAATGATCAATTGCCATTGCGCATTGGGTTCAGAGATGTGGCCATGCGTGTGTTGAAGGAGCGCATGGAATCATCAGATAAAATTAGGATTCAATATGCAGCCAAGCAAAGCTCTGTGGCCAATGCTTATATCAAATGGAAGGGGCAACTCTTGGGATTGAAAAAGTTTGATGTGGTGAATATGAAGAAAGAACAAGAAAGTGTCTTGGCAAAAAGTACAAATATTCAACCTGTGAAAGATATTGACTCATTGTACCGGGAATATGGAGCATACATTTTGGCCACATCTGCATATTCCGAGTTTATGGGTATAGGTCCTGAACTTTTCAGATTCTCTATGCGTGCCAAGGAGTGGTCGGAAATGGCCAAGAAGGACGCATGGACCAAAGGCTTGGCTGAGGAGAAGTGGTTGGAAGTTGCAGCGTTCTATAAGGATTTTGACCCCATTACTGAGCGAGATATGTTCTTCGAAATGGCTCCACTTTTTGTTTCCAAGGTAAGCGGAAGGCTAGAGGGACAGGCTTTAAGAGACGCATTGGTAGAGGCTGAAGATGATTGGGGAGGTGTGCTTTATAATTTGTACGAGGAGAGCGTTTTTATGAGTGAAGAGAAATTCAAAACTGCTTTTATGAAAGGCGATTTTAAAACCATTTTGAATGATCCTGTATACAAAATGGCCATAGCCTTGGAAGAGCAGCATGCAACAATTGTCGCTCCCAAATACAAGGTTTTCTCTCAAGAATTGGAAAAGGCTTTGCAAGCATGGGTGAATATCCAAACGGCACAAAAGACAAGCGCGTCCAAATGGTGTGACGCAA
>JACCDM010913250.1_pt1 | contig 34359 bp, 27 predicted proteins | sample 7445851 | NCBI WGS metagenome assembly JACCDM01 (sample SAMN15323438, study PRJNA562643) | freshwater metagenome | isolation source: river surface water | place: USA:Blue River Watershed | collected 2017-08-16
CCCTCGCCGGCGAAGACTTCGACGCCATCAAGGCAGCATTCGACAAGCTGGTTACTTCGCAGCAGAAGCTGGGCGAGGCAATCTATGCCAACGCATCGGCCGAGGGCGAAGGCGAAGCAGCAGGCGAAGGCGCATCTGAAGAAGATGTAGTCGACGCCGAGGTTGTCGAAGACGAGGACGACAAGAAGTAATGTCTGACGAGTTCAACAAAGACGAGGAAGCAGCCCAGGGTGAAAACCCTGAGGCTGCGGCTTCGGCTGATGATCAAAACGTGCGTGCCGCGGCCGACGCCAGCGCGGGTGACGCGCCCATCGACCCGATCGACGCCGAGCTTGCCGACCTAGTCGACGCAACCGGCCCGATCAGCAAAGAGGCCGAGCTGCTTGCCGACCTTCAGCGTTTGCAGGCCGAGTTCGTAAACTACAAGGCGCGCGTTGAGCGTGACCGCGATGTTTCGCGCAACGCTGCGATCGCCGAAGTTTTGCGCTCGCTACTACCTGCACTCGATGACCTATCGCGCGCCGAAGCACACGGCGACCTTGAGGGTTCACCGTTTGCGGCCGTGGTGGCCAAGTTGCGAGCATCCGGTGAAAAATTCGGACTCAAGTCGTTTGGGGCGAAGGGTGACAAGTTCGACCCAGAGCTGCACGAGGCATTGGTTCAAACCCCATCGGCCGACGTCACCGAAAACACGGTGGCCGACGTGGTCGAGTCGGGTTACATGGTGGGCGACCGCCTGTTGCGCGCGGCAAAGGTAGCGGTCTTCATTCCCGCGGAGGGTTAGTCATGGCAAGTCAGGACTGGTTCGAGAAAGACTTTTATAAGACTCTCGGCGTGGCCAAGGATGTTTCTGACGCCGAGCTAAAGAAGGTCTACCGAAAACTCGCGCGCGAGTATCACCCAGACTCAAACCCTGGTGATGCCAAGGCCGAGGCACGCTTCAAAGAAATCAGCGAAGCGTTCAGCGTGCTCAGCGACAAAGAGCAACGCAAAGAATATGACGCGGTTCGCGCCATGGGCGGCGGGGCTCGCTTTACCGGCGGTGCCGGCGGCCAAGGTGGTGCCGGGTTCCCTGGCGGTTTTGGCACCGGTGCCAGTGGCGCAGGCTTCGAGGATGTCTTTGCCAACCTTTTCGGAGGTGGCGGTGCTCGCGGCGGCTTCGGTGGTGGTTTTGGGGGCTTTGGTCCCCAGCGCGGCGCCGACATGACCATGACCACAACGGTCGACTTCATCGATTCGATTCACGGGTCAACGCTCAAGTTGCGACTTAGCGACGACGGGGCGCCGACCAGCGTGAAGGTGCCGGCGGGCATCCAGGATGGTCAAAAAATCAAGTTGCGCGGCAAGGGGCAGCAGTCGCCGAACGGTGGCGAGCCGGGCGATTTGCTGATCACGGTGAAGGTCAAGCCGCACCCCGTTTTCGTGCGTGACGGAAACAACCTGCGCGTGAGCGTGCCGGTGACTTTTGCCGAGGCGGTGCTCGGGGCAACTATCTCGGTGCCGACCTTGGGTGGTGAGCCGGTCAAGCTAAAGGTTGCACCAGGCACACCTAACGGTCGCGTTCTGAGAGTGAAAGGCAAGGGCGTTCAGTCGGCCAAGGGAGCTGGCGATTTGCTGGCGGCGGTCGAGGTTGCTGTGCCATCGCACGTGAGCGAAAAGGCCAAAAAGTTACTCGCCGAATTCGAGGCCGAGTTGCCTGCTGAAGACCCACGCGAAGATTTGCTCAACCGGGCGGGGTTGTTGTAACCCATGGAACAGCTCGACGAAAACACTCCGCTCTTCGTGATTTCGGTCGCGGCCGAACTTGCGGCGATGCACCCCCAAACCCTGCGCCAATATGACCGCATGGGTTTGGTGGTGCCGGTGCGCACCCTCGGTGGCGGCCGTCGTTACACCATGCGCAACGTCGCGCAACTGCGCGAAATCGCTCGGCTTTCGACCGAGGGCGTGAGCCTCGAGGGCATCAAACGTGTGCTCGAACTAGAGAATCAAAACGCCGAGCTCAAGGCGCGCATCCGCGACCTTGAAGCCGCACTTGCCAACGAACTTATGCAACGCCCGGGTGGCCGCGTTTTTGCAGCCGGCGATTCGGGGGTCGAGAGCATTGCTCCCGGCCAGCGCCCTACCAAACGCACGAGTCTTGTGCTTTGGCGGGCGAGGTAACTCGCAGAACGGGTTAAGGAGAACTACATGAACATGCAGCAACAGCAGCCAGAAGAACAAAAGTCGGCGCTCGAACAATTCGGCGTGAACCTCACCGAGGTGGCCAAGGCGGGCAAGCTCGACCCGGTGATCGGCCGCGATGCCGAAATTCGTCGAGTGTCGCAGGTGCTTTCGCGCCGCACCAAAAACAACCCGGTTCTGATTGGTGAGCCCGGTGTTGGAAAGACCGCGGTTGTCGAGGGTCTTGCCCAGCGCATCGTTGCGGGCGACGTGCCAGAGTCACTCAAGGGCAAGCAACTGATCTCTCTCGACTTAGCGGCCATGGTTGCCGGTGCGAAATATCGCGGAGAATTCGAAGAGCGCCTCAAGGCCGTTCTCAAAGAAATCAACGAAGCCGGTGGCGAAGTGATCACCTTTGTCGACGAGTTGCACACTCTGGTTGGGGCAGGTGCCGCCGATGGATCGATGGATGCCAGCAACATGCTCAAGCCAATGTTGGCCCGAGGCGAACTGCGCCTAATCGGAGCAACCACACTCGACGAATACCGTGAGCGAATCGAACGCGACCCGGCGCTTGAGCGACGTTTTCAGCAGGTCTATGTTGGCGAGCCATCTGTGGTTGACAGCATCGCGATTTTGCGTGGCCTTAAAGAGAGGTATGAGGCGCACCACAAGGTGGCCATTTCAGATGCCGCGCTGGTCGCCGCAGCTACCCTCTCAAACCGCTACATCACCGGGCGCCAGTTGCCCGACAAAGCCATCGACCTGATCGATGAAGCCGCGTCGCGACTGCGCATGGAGATCGACTCGGCACCGGTCGAGATTGATGAACTACGTCGCTCGGTCGACCGACTAAAGCTTGAAGAACTCGCGTTGTCAAAAGAGAAGGATGCCGCGTCTAAAGACCGGCTTGAAAAGTTGCGCGAACAGCTGGCCGAAAAGTCAGCAACCTTGGCCGAGCTCAGCAAGCGTTGGGAGTCAGAGCGCGCCGAACTCAACCGAGTTGGTGAACTCAAAACCAAACTCGACGCCCTTCGCATTGAGGCCGATCGAGCTCAGCGCGAGGCAAACCTCGAGCGAGCATCCCGTCTTCTATATGGCGAGATTCCAGCGCTTGAGAAAGAGCTCGCCGAACTCGAGCGTGCTGAGGCTGCCGAGTCGAAAGACCGCATGGTGAACGACCAGGTTGGTGAAGACGACATTGCCGCGGTGGTCAGTGCCTGGACGGGCATTCCAACCGGCCGACTACTGGCCGGCGAATCACAAAAACTGCTCAATCTCGAAGCCGAACTCGGCAAACGTTTGATCGGGCAGAAGGCTGCGGTCAAGTCGGTTAGCGACGCGGTTCGCCGCACCAAGGCCGGCATCAGCGACCCGAGTCGGCCAACCGGATCGTTCTTGTTTCTGGGCCCGACCGGTGTGGGCAAGACCGAGCTAGCCAAGAGCCTTGCCGAGTTTTTGTTCGACGATGAAAAGGCGCTGGTTCGCATCGACATGAGTGAATACGGCGAGAAGCACTCTGTTTCGCGTCTGCTCGGCGCCCCTCCGGGCTACATCGGCTATGAAGAGGGTGGTCAACTCACCGAAGCCGTGCGCCGACGCCCCTATTCGGTGGTCTTGCTCGACGAGGTCGAAAAAGCCCACCCCGAAGTTTTCGATGTGCTGTTGCAGGTGCTCGACGACGGCCGACTCACCGATGGTCAAGGCAGAACCGTCGATTTCAGAAATGTCATTCTGATTCTCACCTCTAACCTCGGTTCACAGTTCTTGATTGACCCCGAGCTCAGCGACGAGCAAAAGCGCGAGGGCGTGATGACCTTGGTGCGAGCACATTTCAAACCAGAGTTTTTGAACCGCCTAGACGACGTGATCGTGTTCAGCACTCTCGACCAGGCCGAGCTTGGGCAGATTGTCGAGCTCAACATCGATCGCCTAACCGCTCGCCTCGAGGGAAAACGGATTGCGCTCGCGGTTACCCCAGCGGCAAGGGCGTGGCTGGCATCGAAGGGCTTCGACCCGATTTATGGCGCAAGACCGCTTCGCAGGTTGATGCAGCAGCAAATCGATGACCAGTTGGCGAACCTTGTGCTCGCCGGCAGCGTGCGAGATGGTGAACACGTGTTGGTTGACGTGGCAAATGACCAGAACGGATTGTCACTTCAGGTAACGCATTTGTAGCCACTACAATCGCAAGCATGCCTAATAAAGATGCAGCACCACGTTCATACGGTCAGGGCGCTCAGGGTGAGATCACTCCTCAGCAGCGCTCAAAGGTAAGCACCTGGACCAAGATTCGATACAACTTCGACAACTCGATCGCGCGTAGCGGAGCATTCGTGCTCTACATGTTCATCGCGCTAATCGTGCTGTCGGTGCTGGTTGTCATCGTCAAATACGCGCTCTATGCGCTGCCGTTCTTGCTACTGCCTGAAACCGCACCGCTTGCACCATGGACCTTCGAGACCTTCTGGTCTTCGTTCGCTGGTCTGACCGGCCGTGGCACCGAAGCCAACTGGGCCGATCGCCTGGTCGGACTGCTCAACTGGGCAATCACCATCACGGTTGCCGGTAGCGTTACCGGTTTTATCGTCGGTGCAATCAACCGCGCATTCACCCGTCTTCGCAAGGGTAAGAGCCCGGTCATCGACAACGGCCACACCCTGATTCTCGGATGGTCGAACCGTGTGTTCCCCATTCTCAAAGAGCTTTCGGTGGCCAACTCAAATGTTCGCAAGGCAACCGTTGTGATTTTCTCGAACCACGAGCGCGAGTTCATGGAAGACGAAATCGAATCACGCGCCGAGGGCTTGGGCAAACTGAAGGTCATCACCAGAACCGGTGACCCAACCAACCCGCTAGACCTAAAGCGCGCCAACATCTCGAATGCCAAGTCGGTCATCATTCTCGACGCCGACGATGCTGGCGACGCAACCGTAGTTTCGACAGTTCTCGCCGTCAAGGCCGTGAACACCAACCCGAACCTGATGATGGTTGCCGAACTTGACGACCCACACACCGCCGAGGCACTGCAGTCTGCAACCCAGGGCAAAGTAATCGCTATTCGCTCGCACGATGTGATTGCTCGGGTTACCGCACAGGCCAGCCGCCAGCCGGGCCTCGCCGCTGTGACCCTAGACCTCATCGACTTCGATGGCGACGAAATATATTTCACCGAAGTGCCTGCCCTAACCGGCAAGACCTACCGCGATGCGTTGTTGGCGTTCAACACCGCGTCGGTCATCGGCATCGTTCATGCAGATGGCACACCAGAACTCAACCCTGCGGCTAAGCACGTGCTAACCGCGGGAACCAAGATCATCGCCGTTGCCGAAGACGACGACAAGGTGGTTTACACCGGTGTCGCCGACGCGATTGCCTCGAAGAAGTTCAAGGCACCGGCTGCGGTAAAGCCAAAGGCAGAACACCTTTTGGTGATCGGATGGTCGTCGATGGGTCGCTCGGTTTTGAACGAGTTGTCGGGCTACCTGCCAGCAGGCTCGACCGTGCACATCGTTGCGCAGTCAAAGTTCGTGGCGGCATCTGAGCTCGAATCGCTCTCGTTCGGCAAGCTAAAGGTGAGCTTCTCTTCTGTGTCGGGTGACATTGATGAGCTAATCGCCGCCGCCTCGGCAAAGCACTACGACGAGGTGATTGTGCTTGGTTACCGAGAGGCAATCAGCGAATCAGAAGCCGACTCGCAGACCATGCTCACCATGCTTCAGATGAACCAGTTGTTCGAGGCTGACGGCAATGGCGTTGAGCCAACCCGTTTGGTCGCCGAGATTCTCGACTCTCGCAAGGCCGAACTGGCTCGAGTCGCAGCTGTTGACGACCTAGTGGTCAGCGACAACTTGGCTGCGTTGCTGATCGCTCAGGTTAGCGAGAACCCAGCCTTGGCTCCGGTGTTCGACGACCTGTTCGATGCCGACGGCGCTTTCATTAGCGTTCGTCCAGCTTCGTTCTATGCCGCCGAAGGCAAGCCGGTTGCTTGGGCCGAGATCGTTGCGATTGCGGCAGCCAACGGTGAGTCTGCCTTCGCCTACCGAGTGGCAGCCGAATCAACCCTCGATGCTTCGACCGGGGTTCGCATGAACCCAGAAAAGGTCGAGGAGTTTGTGCCTGCGGCTGGCGACGGCGTCGTTGTTATCGGCATGAACCGCTAGAGGAAATTGTGAACGAAGTGCCGCAACTTTCGGCTCAGGCTGTGGTTGCGGCACTTCTCGCAATTTCACCCCCGCGCGATTCGAAGCGAGTTGCCGACCTGCAGCGCTTTTTCAAAACCGAGGTCGGCGGCTACGGTGAGGGTGACAGTTTTCTAGGGCCGACCGTGCCTCAAACCCGAGACATAGCAAAACGGTTTCGCGATCTGCCGCTCGACCAACTCGACCTGCTGCTCGATTCGCCGTGGCACGAAGTTCGCCTAACCGCCCTGCACATTTTGGTGGTCCAGTTCAACCGCGCCAAGACACGCACCCTGCGCACCGAGCTCTTTGACTTCTATCTGCACGCCGTCTTTCGCGGGGCGGTAAACAACTGGGATCTCGTCGACACGAGTGCGCCACACCTCGGCAAGCTGCTCGTCGAGCATCCGCGTAAAACTCTGCTGATCAGCCTTTCGAAAAGCGACAAGCTTTGGGAGCGTCGCGTGGCCATGCTCTTCACCTTTGCGCACATTCGCGCGGGCCAGTTTGATGTGCCGCAGCACATCGCCATGAACCTGCTGCATGACGAGCACGACCTGATTCACAAGGCGGTCGGGTGGATGATGCGCGAAATCGGCAATCGCGACATCGAGGTGCTGCGTGGCTTTCTGTCACAGCACCACACCGTGATGCCGCGCACCATGTTGCGCTACGCGATCGAAAAGCTCGAAGCCGAAGAGCGCAAAAACTGGATGGCGCGCTAGAGCGGCTCTAGTTGCGGCAAGCCGCGACTTCGAGCCGGGGCAGGGCGCGACCAGCTAGATGCTCAGGTCAACAACCACTGGAACGTGGTCGCTTGGCCCTTCGCCCTTGCGCTCATCACGCGCGATTTCGGCCGAGGTTACCAACTCGGCAAAGCTCTCGGAGCCAAGAATAAAGTCGATGCGCATTCCCTCATTGCGAGGGAATCGAAGTTGTTGATAATCCCAATAGGTGTAGCCGGTAGGCACGAGCGGTCGAACCACATCGGTCAGCCCAATCTGCTCGAACGCCTCAAATGCCTGGCGCTCTGGTGCAGAAACATGGGTCGAACCGGCAAAGTCGTTAATGTCCCACACATCGGTATCAAGCGGAGCAATGTTGAAATCGCCCATGAGGGCCAGCGGGGTCTCGGGGTCTGCTTCTAGCCACTCGGCGCTCGCGGCGGCCAATCGGTCTAGCCATTCGAGTTTGTAGGCATAGTGCGGGTCATCGAGTGTGCGACCGTTGGGAATATAGAGCGACCACACCCGCACGCCATCGATGGTGGCACCGATGGCCCTGGCTTCGGCGACATCCTTGAATTCAGGCATGTCTGCAAAACCGATCTCAACATCTTCGGCCGGCTTTTTTGATGCAATCGCCACGCCGTTCCACTGGTTCAGGCCGTGCAGCACAACCTGGTAGCCGGCGGCCTCGAACGCGGCCATCGGAAACTGCTCTGGCTTGCACTTGATCTCTTGCATAGCCAGCACATCGATGTCGGCGCGCACCAGGTAGTCGACAACTCGGTCGACTCGAGTGCGAATGGAGTTTACGTTCCAGGTGGCTATGCGCATGCATCAAGGCTAAACGACAGGCAAGTGGATGCTGTGCCAGCAGCCGCCGGCAAAACGGGCCTCCTTCGCCACCGCGGTCGGTGCCGCGTCGACCCCTTTCACCACCACGGTTGGTGCCACATCGACCCATTCGTCTATATGTATGCAAAACATTCGCGCTTTTATATGCAAAAAGTTCGTTATAGCGAATAAGATGGAGGGCGGTGCGATTGTTTTCGCCTACGCGAGACTCGCAAGATTTATCGAGCCCAAGGGTTCGAATAAAAACAATAAATGCAACCACTAAGGGGTTTGTTTTGAACATGTCATTTGCTTCTAAGCTGCGCAAGGTGCTCGTCGCCGCCGTCAGCGGTGCCCTGGCACTAAGCACCATCTCGGCCATGCCAGCGTCGGCAGCCGGTGTGACTTATGCGACCGGCGACTCAATCGCAGAGCAGTCGGTGAGTGTTATCACCGACCTCGACGCTAACGGCCAGGTCACCATTCCGGCCGGTGTCACTAGCCTTACGGTCAGCTACAACCTCAACCTGACCTCTGGTTTCTTCACCGACAACCTCGGTAAAACCATTTCGATTTCTCGCACCATTACTGGCCCAAACAACACTGTTTTGGTCCAGAGCGGCTCTCTCTCAATCGGCGGTAGCCCGAACTTCTCTTTCTGTGAGCAGAATTACACCAACTGTGCGAACTCCTATTCGCAAACTCCACCGTCAGACACCATGGTGGTTAAGGCAAACCAGGTAACTGGTAGCGCTTCGCTATACACCTATGTGAGTTCATATGACCAAAACGCAAACAAGCCACTAGACCTTGCCGCTGGAACATACAAGTTCGAGATTGTTTTGAAGGCCGACGGCGTAGTTGTTCCAGTTGATGGCGATTCACAGACCCAAGGCAAAGTCAACCTGGGCATGAGCGACGTTAACTACTCGTTCTTCAACGTAAGCAACTACACTCTGGGCGCTGGTATTCAGAGCTTCAACATGGGTGTCACGGCTTGTGTTGACTCAGCGAAGATCTCGGCCGGCGATGTGCTGACCCCGACCTTCTACCTGAACGGCAACGCTGAAGCTATTCAGGGTTGGGATCTACAAGCGATCACCAGAAATGGAAGCGCTACAAACTCGCGCATGGGTTCAGGTCAAGCGACCACTTTCACCGTCAACGACACCATCAACGGCAAGACCTATGACGATGTCACAGACGGCTTGGCGATTCGCATGAACGACTATAAGTCAGTAGCGGCTGGCAACCTAGCTGTTGGCAGCACCTACGAGTGGAAGATGTCGATCGTCAACCAAAACAACGTGGATGTCACCGGAAGCTGTAAGCCGACCATCCCAGGCAAGCCAACTCTGGCTTATAACTCGATGCAGAACCGAGTTATGGCAACAATCAGCGAGCCAGCCAATTTTGCTGACATGCATGTGTGCAAGTTCTATAAGGCAACCGACCTAAACACTGTCGTTGCCACCAGTTACGCAATGCAGAACATGCCAAACACCCCGATAACCTGTTCGTTGCCAACCGCAGTGGCAGGCACCTCATATGTTGTGAAGGTGTATGCAGAGTTCTATGGAGTTGCGGGCGATTTCTCGGCAGTGTCTGACTCGGTGCTAGTACCAGCGCCAGGTTACACAGTTAGCCCAGCCGTTAGCGGCGTGACCGATGTTGCCGGTAAGGTCTCTGTCGTTTCGTCAGATGTAGACCACATCACCGCAAGTTCTAGCACACGAGTTTCGGCTGACGGCAAGGGCGGTGCCTACCGTGTCTTCCAGATCGCTGGAGCTGCCGCTGCTTGTCCACCAACCTGTGGTCCTCCAAGCTACACATTTGAGGTTCGTCAGACCACAGCAACCGGCTATGTCTCAGATTTTGCTGGCACTGGAACTTACACCTTCACTCCAACCGGAACTAACACTTTCAGTGCAAACATCGGCTGGTACTCAGCAGACGCTGGCAAGTGGAGCCTGGTTGCGACCAACACAAACGCATCGGCGACTCCAGCTGCAGGTCAGATCGAAGTTGTTCAGGGTACTGCCAAGTCAGCGACCACCTCGGCTATCAAGATCAACAAAACCGAGACTGATGCAACTTGTACCGAGGCTCACGCTGGGTCGAGTAGCGCACCGTCACCTCAGTCCATCTCGGTCAACGCATTCCCGGTAAGCGCGCCGACGGCGAAGCAGCTGTTGATTTTGTTCTGTTACAAGGCTGCGACGATGGCCGACAACTCAACGGCATACCTGGGTAGCCCAGTCGTCGTTTCGGTTGATGGAGAAAATGCTCTCACCGTTGTTAAGGCTCTGGGAGAATTCTCTGCAGACGTAACTTCGTCGAATGCAATTTCGACGACGAACGTAGCAGCTGGTTCATCGGATGTCGCAGTCACCTTGTTCGTAACCAAGAAAAAGGTAACCGCTATGTCGAACGGCATTGAAACCGCATCGACCATTGCGGGCCGTGACATCGTTCGAATCAAGGGTGACCTGACCTCAACCGTAACCACAGCAGCATGGGGCGGTGCCACTGGCAACGCTTCGACAACCGAGCCACAGCTTTCGATTCCTCAGATGAACTCTGGAGACTTCTTTGTGGTGCAGCGCGTTCCTGCAGTTCCTGCCCCAAGTTTCAAGTTGGCAAAGGTTTCGGCAACTGGTGTTATGGGTTCGACCGTTGACATCACCAACGACAAGTCTGCTGATCTAGCGATTACCAACATTGTCTTCCCATTGGGAGTTCAAAGTGGCTCCGCTTCTGCAATTCAGTTGGTAGCAAGCGTCAACCCGATGACTCCAAGCTCACCGACCAAGGTCGCTGTGCTTTCGGTAAACACAACCACGGGTGCTGGTAAGGCAGGCGAAATCGTCACCTTCACCCAGGCTGGTATGTCAGGTTTGAGCAGCGCGTTCTTGCTAGATGCCTCAACCAGTGACGTCAACTGGTGGTTCACCGACTCGAGTGCTGCATCAGACAAGATGTCGATCTACAAGTGGCGTGACCACCTGTATGTCAAGCCTGTTGGCCCAGTGCCAGCGGTGACCTCGAAGAGCCTCGAGTACGCAACCAACACCCCGGCCGCGGGCACCAAGGTAACCTTCACCGGAACCAACCTGAACCTAGCCACCGCGGTTAAGTTCGGAACCGTTGCCGCAACCATCGGAACCAAGACCGCAACTTCGCTTGAGGTCACCGTTCCTGCTGGTACCGGCACCGTCGCGATCACCATTGAGTCGGCAAACGGTACCGGCGCTGGTGGAAACTTCACCTACGTCGGCGCCAACAAGGTTGCACAAACCGTCACTCTAGATGCAGGTGCTGACAGCGCCACCGTCGGTGACGCAGACCGCACCCTTTCGGCAACCGTTTCAATGACGGGTTACACCGCGGTTGCTAACCTCACCTACAGCTCGACCACCGCTGCGGTTTGTACCGTAACTGGTAACAAGTTGAAGTTCGTGAACAAGGGAACCTGTACCGTCAAGGCAACTCAGGCCGGTTCGTCATGGGCTGCCGAGGGTGTTGCAAGCAAGAACATCACCGTTGCTGGCCCAGACGCTCAGACCATCACGATCAAGGCTCCAAGCACTGGTGAAAAGCTGATCAACCTAGATGGATTCTTCATCTACGCATCGAACGACTCGGGTCAGCCAATGACCATCTCGTTCGACACCCCAACCGTTTGTAAGAAGGGAACCTTCGGCGCAAACCACGTGGTGAACCTCAAGACCGGAACCTGTAAGGTAACCGTCTCGGCCGCCGGCAACCTCCAGTGGGCTGCTGCTACCAAGACTCTGACCTATACCGTAGCCAAGGCGGGCACCACTAAGGTCTCTGACTCGGGTAACGTAAACGCACCGGTCATCTTGAACGGCAACGGCGCTAAGACCAACGTCTTGAGCGAAGTTATCTCGTGGAAGAAGTCGACCGGAACCCTATCGATCGCATCGCGCGGTGTTTGGGTTGGTCCGATCACCGCTACCGCGACAATCAAGGTCGGTTCGAAGTCTTACAGCTGTACCGTGAAATACGGAACCAGCAAGGCCGTTTCGGCCTCGTCGGCAAACAGCGTGAAGACCTTCACCAGCTCGGCTGCGTTATGTTCGGGAAAGACCGCTTCTGAGAAGGCAGCTCTTGCTGCATTGAAGAAGTTGTCAGAACCTCTAACGGTCAAGATCGTTGTTGTTCGCGACCTGCGCAACCCAACCAAGTACACCACCAAGGGTCAGTCGATCGCTCGCGCGGTTTACGTAACCATTGGCTAGTACCAAGCGTTAGTAAAGGGGATGGTCCTGTGCGGGATCATCCCCTTTCGCTTTGCCCGAGTGACTTCGGCTTTTGTCGAAACCTGCCTAGAGCATCCAAGATTTAGGATTGACCCATGACCTTCACTTCACCTTCAAAACCACGCCTCGTCGAACTCGTGAAAGAACTTGCCGTCGTGCACGGGCGCGTCACGCTCTCGAGTGGGCTTGAGGCCGACTACTACGTCGACCTTCGCCGTGCCACGCTGCACCACGAGGCGGCCCCGCTAATCGGTCAGGTTATTCTCGATCTGCTCGACGCAAATGGCGTTAGCGGTTTTGACGCAATCGGTGGTCTCACCATGGGTGCCGACCCGGTTGCCACTGCGGTTCTGCACCAGGGTGCCGCCCGCGGGCGAGCAATCGACGCATTCGTGGTTCGCAAGGCGCCTAAAGCTCATGGAATGGGTCGCCAGGTTGAAGGCCCGGATGTCGCCGGACGCAAGGTCGTAGTGGTTGAAGACACCTCGACCACCGGTGGTTCGCCGCTCACCGCTGCCGAGGCTCTCAAAGCTGCGGGCGCGATTGTCGTGGCTGTGGCCACCGTGGTTGACCGCGACACCGGTGCCCAAAAGGTCATCGAAGACGCCGGTTTCAGATACCTCACCGCCATCACTCTGGATGATCTAGGCCTGCGCTAAATGCGCGCCTTCGTTCTAACCCAGGCCTCGAATTTTGCCGGAGTGATTTCTGGCAGCATCCTCTTTATTGCACTGCCTTGGCTCGTGTTAGATGAAACTGGCTCGTCGGCCCAGGGTGCGCTCGTGATAGCCGCCAGCAGCATTCCGGGGCTGTTGCTCGCGCCCATGATGGGTTCGTTCATTGACTCGATAGGTCGTCGCCGAGTTGCGTGGGCTGCCGAGGCGATCACGGTTCTCACCACCATTGCGTTTCCGATCATGGCTCTGCTCGGTGCTATCAACCTGGGCACTCTGGTGGTGCTCGCGGTCATTCGCAACATCTTTTCGCCGGGCGGCCAGTCGGCACGAAAATCTTTGGTGCCGGATGTCGCAGCCAAGGCCGGGCTCACCCTCGACCGAGCTAACTCGCTGCACGAGGCGGTTTTCGCCGCAGGGTTTGCGGTTGGCCCGGCCGTCAGTGCGATTGTGATCGGTATCTCTGGCCCGATCATGGCGTTTTGGTGGGCGGCCGGTGCTGGCGCAGCATCCGCTTTGTTTATGCTCGCCGTGAAGGTTGTCGAAAAGCAAGAGCCGGCCAGTGCCGATGACGACATCAAACGCCCGATTAGATATGCACTCGAAGGAGTTCGCGCGCTAGGTCGTTACCCAGCTGTCGCGCTGCTGTTCATCTCGTTGCTCGCCGTGAGCTTGATTTACATTCCGACCGAGATGGTTGTGCTACCGCGTTATTACAACGACATCGGTTTCCCAGACGGGCTCGGTTTCTTGATCGCCACGATGGCAACTGCGAGCGTCTTCGGCTCACTTGCCTATGAGTGGCTTCAGTCGAAACTGAGCTATGCCAACCTGCTTCGCTTGGTGCTCTTCGGAATCTCTGCGGCCATGCTGCCGATGGCCTTCTTGCCACCGCAGTGGGCGATGCTCGTGCTCGGCGCGGTGCTCGGGTTCTCGTTTGCGCCGGTGATTCCACTGCTCAACACCGTGGTTCAGCGTCAGGTTCCAGCAAACCTGCGCGGGCGAGTGTTCAGCCTCGAGATGGCAGTGTGGAACGCCAGCCCGATGATCTCGTTTATCGCAGTTGGCTTTGCCGTCGACACCTGGGGAGTGCGCCCGATTTACCTAACCCTCGCGATTGGCGTGGCACTGGCGGCCTTCGTGATTTCTCTCGCCCCGCAGATGCGCGCTCTTGCTGCGGCAAAAGAAAACTCCCCCGAGGCCTAAGACCTCGGGGGAGCATCCACTAAATCAAACTACTTGACCGGCTTGCCTGCCTTGATGGCTGCGGCGGTGCCGGTGACTTTACCCTGACCGTTGATCGTGTAATAGCGAATGTAGTCGACATACATTTTTGCTGACTGCAAATCTGGGTCTAAGTCACCCGTGAAGCGACCACCCATGGCTAGGTTCAAAATCATAAAGTAGGGCTTGTTAAACACCCACTTGTTGGCGCCGACGCTCTTCGGGGTCACGGCGTGGAACAGCTTGTTGTTGATGTACCAGTTGATCTTGTTCGGGAACCACTCGATCGCATAGATGTTGTAGGTCGAGTGAACCGGCTTGTCTAGGGCAAGCGTTCCGGTGATTCCATCGCCACCAAAGTAGCCGGGACCATGAACTGTTCCCCAGATTGTCCAAGGGTTCGCGCCCTTGCCCTCCATGATGTCGATCTCACCGGAGTTCGGCCACTGGTTGGCCGGAAAGTCGTTGCCAAGCATCCAGAACGCTGGCCACGTGCCATCGCCCTTAGGATTCTTGATTCGAGCTTCTAGGCGACCGTACTGAAATGCCAGCTTGCCTTTGGTGTTGATGCGGCTGCTCAAAAACTCACAGGCTGAGCCCATGGTCGCGATTGGGCATTCGTAGTAAATGTCTTCATCGATGTTTGGTGTGTACTTGGATGCTGTGAAGACTAGGTTGCCTTGTGCAGCGCCGTCGGTCTTGACGTTGGTGTCGACATAGGCCTGGTGCTCGAGGTTACCCCAGCCGCCGCCGCCAACGTCGTAGTTGAACACCGCGCTAGATGGCTTGACGTTCGCCTTGCCCTTGAACTCAAGTGACCAGACCAGCTTTTTGGTGGTTGCTCCGGTAGCCGCAGACGGCGCGCCGATGCCAAACGCGAGTGCGCCGATAGCCGCAAGTGCAGCTAGGCGCAAGATGTTTTTCTTCATGGTGATACCTCTCTTTAGTTGCAACTAAAGTTGGTCGCCAGAACGCACACTCTGCCGATTACGGTTTGGTAACGGTTTGAACTTTGCTCGTAATTCTGCTTGTTCGTGAAATCGCTTTCACGCACAATAGTAAAACGTGAAAGCGATTTCACGCAAGCAATAACCTTTCCGAATAAAAAACAGTCGAAGCGGTAAGGGTATCGTCGCACAGCGATGCCCTTACCCCTCGGCCACAAGGAGAACAAGATGAAGGTCATGCGAAACCTCAAGCGAATCAGCGCTCTACTGCTCACCGTATTTGTGACATTGGGTTTGGTGCAGCCGGCTAAGGCAGCCACCCCAGTCACCCTCACCATCTGGTCATTCGGAAACGTTATTGAGCCATGGGCAATCACCGAATACAAGAAGCTCCACCCAGAGGTGACCCTGCAGATCAAGAAGGGTGAGCTCGACGCCCACCACCAGTCTTTGATCACAGCCTTCTTGGCAAAGAAGACTCCAGACATCGCAGCCGTTGAGGTTTCGTACTCCGGCTACTTCCGTTCATACCCTTCATACTTCGAAGACCTTCGCAAGGCCCCTTATAACGCTGGTGCAATCGAGAAGGATTACCTCGACTGGCGCTGGGATCAGGGCGTTGGCTACGACGGCACCGTATTCGGCTTGCCAACCGACGTTGGTGGCATGCAGGTTGCCTACCGCGTAGACCTTTTCAAGAAGCACGGTCTACCAACCGACCGCAAGAGCGTTAGTGCACTCTGGCCAACCTGGGAGAAGTTCATCGCAACCGGTCAGAAATACAACTCGAAGCTGACCACAGCCGAGAAAGACTCTTGCAAGAAGAAGAAGATTTGCTACGGCTTTATCGACAACGCCGGAACCATCTACAACGCCGTTCTGAACCAGGCCGGCTCAAAGTACTACGAAAACAACAACACCAAAGACGGAAAGTTGATCTACTCGACCAACCCAGCCGTGAAGAAGGCATTCGACACCACGACCAAGGCACTCAAGGCCAACATCGGTACTCGAATCAACTCGTTCACCTCTGACTGGAACGTCGGTATGAACAATGGAATCTTCGCCACCATCCTCGCCCCAGCCTGGATGATGGACTACATCAAGCAGCAGGCTCCGAAGACCAAGGGCAAGTGGGACATCGCCGACCTGCCTGGCGGTGGCGGAAACCTCGGTGGTTCGCAGCTGACCATTCCAAAGTCGGCCAAGAACAAGACCGCTGCCTGGGAGTTCATGTCTTGGTACCTCGCCCCGGCACAGCAGCTGACCATCTTCAAGAAGTACGGTCTGTTCCCATCGGCCTCGTCGCTCTATGACGACGCTGCCCTGAAGAACTACAAAGACCCGTTCTTCAACAACGCACCGGTCGGCGCGATCTACACCACCGGAGCACTCAAGCTAAAGCCGATCTTCGAGGGTAAGAAGCAGCGCGCCATCGACAACATCTTTGGTCAGGCTCTGTCTCGTGTTGCCATCGGAAAACAAACTCCGGCGGCCGCCTGGCAGCAAGCCCTGTCTGAAATCAAGAAATCGGTTGGTTAGCTTCGCCCAACGGTGAACTAGTCATCTGAATTTTTGAAACAAATCTGATTAGGAATTAGTTGATGAACAGCAAGACTCCCGTAGCTGACGCAAGTCAGACCTCGGGTAACTCGAACGGTCGAGGGGGTCGTCGCACAGCGACCCCTTCGCCGTGGCGAGCAGAACCGCAGCCGGGCGCACCTAGAAAGCGCACGCGTTCACGCCGCGACGAGCCAGGCTCGATTCGCGCACTGAACCCGGGTTGGGGCTACATCTTCACCGCCCCGTTCTTCATCATGTTCCTCATCTTCGGTTTGGCTCCCGTGGTCTACTCGACCTACATCGCCTTCTTCAACTGGGATCCACTAGAGCTCGAGCATCCGTTTGTCGGTCTCGACAACTTCGCGCTATTGCTCGACGACGGCCAATTCTGGATGGCGGTCGGAAACACCTTCAGCATCTGGTTCTTCTCGACCATTCCGGCCATGATCATGTCGATCGGTTTGGCTGCGATTTTGCGCAACCCGAACCTTCGCGGGGCCACCTTCTGGCGAACCATCCTTTTGGTTCCGAACATCACCTCGGTTCTGGCCATCGCCATTATCTTCGGCCAGCTCTTCGGTCGTGACTTTGGTCTAATCAACTTGATGCTCGATGTCTTCGGCTTCGACCGTCACATCGACTGGATCACCGAACAGATTCCAAGCCACATCGCCATCGCCACCATGATTACCTGGCGCTGGGTTGGCTACAACGCCCTCATCTTCTTGGCCGCCATGCTCGCGATTCCGAACGAGCTCTATGAGTCGGCATCGCTCGATGGCGCATCAAAGTGGCAGACCTTCCGCTACGTGACCCTGCCTCAGCTTCGAAACACCATCACCTTCGTGCTCATCGTTGGCACCATCGGTGGTCTGCAGGTGTTCGCCGAGCCACTGACCCTCGGCGGTAACTTCAACGGTGGCGACAGCCGACAGTTCTCAACTCTCACCCTGTTCTTATACGAGCAGGCATTCGTGAACAACAAGTGGGGTTATGCAGCCGCCGTCGGCATCATGATCACCCTCATCGTTTTGGTGATCTCGGCCATCAACTTCTGGCTGACCCGCCGCATTGCAAGTGAGGACGCCAAGTGAACGCGAACCTAGCTCTCGACACCGACTACGACCTCGACGAATCGGGCAAACCGATGAAGCTAAAGCGTCGCCGCACACCGCGCTGGCGCAAGATGTCGATGGCCAGCTACCTAACCCTTGCGGGCGTGGCTCTGCTCTCGGTGTTCCCTTTCTACTGGATGTTCATTGTGGCGTCTAACGGAAACGAAGAGGTTTCGAAGGTTCCGCCGACAATGGTGCCGGGCCCTAGATTCCCTGAAGTTATTCAAGACGTGTTCACCGCCAACCCCTTCTTTGGTTGGTCGCTGTTCAACACCGTATTCGTCGGCACCGTCGTGGCTGTAGCTCAGGTGTTCTTCTCGTCGATCGCCGGTTTTGCGTTCGCCAAGCTGAACTTCAGAGGCCGCAAGCTCATGGTGGTCTTCGTGATCGGAACCATGATGTTGCCGAGCCAGCTGGGCATCATCCCTCTTTATATGCTGGTCAGCGAACTCGGCTGGATCAACACCTTGACCGCACTTATCGTGCCGGCTCTGGTTACCGCCTTCGGTGTGTTCTGGATGCGTCAGATTATCGATGCCCAGATTCCAAACGAATTGCTCGAAGCTGCCAGCATCGACGGCGCCGGAGTGTTCCGCGTCTACTGGAGCATCGTGTTCCCGATCATCGCCCAGAGCGGTTTCGTTCTCGGTCTGTTCAGCTTCTTGGCCACCTGGAACGACTTCTTGTGGCCGTTGCTCGTGCTGAACGATCCGCAGGTGTTCACCGTGCAGGTTGCCGTGAACCAACTAAAGAGCAGTTACACACTCGACTACGCACTCAACATGGGTGGAGCCTTCTTGGCAACCTTCCCACTGCTGATCTTGTTCGTAGTTGTCGGTCGACGCCTCGTAAGCGGTGTCATGGATGGAGCAGTGAAGGGATAGTCATGAGCTTTCCAAGCGATTTCACCTGGGGTGTTGCCACCTCTAGCTACCAGATCGAGGGAGCCGCGCACGCCGACGGCCGAGGGCCGAGCATCTGGGACACCTTCTCTTACACTCCTGGCAAAGTAGTCGGCGGTGAGCACGGCGACATCGCCTGCGACCACTACAACCGCTACCCGCAAGACGTTGCGCTTATGAAAGACCTAGGCGTTCAGGCATACCGTTTCTCGATTGCATGGTCGAGGCTGTTCCCTCAGGGCGATGCTCGTCGCGAGCAGCGGGGCTTCGACTTCTACAGCCGCCTCATCGACGAATTGCTAAACGCTGGCATCACCCCCGTGCCGACTCTTTACCACTGGGATCTGCCGCAAGACTTGCACGACCGCGGTGGCTGGGGTAGCCGCAACATCGTCGGTCAGTTCGCTGACTACGCGGCATCCGTAGCTTCTGAATATGGTGACCGCGCCAAGAGAATCATTACGCTCAACGAGCCTTGGTGTTTCACCTGGTTGGGTCACCTCAGTGGTGTTCACGCTCCGGGCATGAAAGACCTCGACTTCTCGATCGCAACCGCCCACCACAGCGTTTTGGCTCACGCCGAAGCCACTCGTGCGATGCGTGCGGTGCGACCAGACATCGAGTCGGGCATCACCTTGAACATGACCAACTACCGAGTGGCCGAGGGCAGCAACCCCGAGGTCTATGAGTTGGCCGAGTTGCAAGACGCACACATCAACCGCTGGTGGATCGAATCGCAACTGCACGGTGTCTACCCGCAGATTCTGGTCGACCACTACGGCGAAAAACTGCAGCGCGTGATCAAAGACGGCGACATGGACATCGCCAAGATCGATAGCGAGTTCTTGGGAATCAACTACTACTCCGACTCGTTCTTGTCTAACCCAGCTGAGACCGACAAGCCGGCTGGCGATGGTGGCCCATTCCCGTTCCCACAGCGTGCCAGTGGCGAAGTGCCTCAGCCGACTACCGACATGGGATGGCCGATCACCCCGGAGGGTCTCTACGACCTACTCATGCGAATCGAGCACGAGTGGCCTGAATTCAAAGAGGTTTCGATCACCGAGAATGGTGTGGCCTACCCAGAGGGCATTGGCCCCGACGGCGAAGTTCACGATGAGCGTCGAGTCGAATACATTCGCGATCACGTTGCCTCGGTCATCCGTGCCGCTGAAGACGGCTCGAAGATTCGGTCATACTTCGGTTGGTCGTTCATGGACAACTTCGAATGGGCCGAGGGCTATGCCAAACGCTTCGGCCTGGTTCACGTCGATTTTGATACCCAGGTGCGCACCCCGAAAGACAGCGCCAAGGCCTACGCCGCTATCATTGCTAGTAACGGGGCGGTACTCGCTTCGACCGTTCGCTAAATAAGCGTTTGCGGTAGCAACTAAAAGGCAAGGTAGAGACGATGGCAGCAAAGAGCGCTCCTAGAGCGACCTATGCCGAAATCGCCAAAACCGCCGGCGTATCTGAAGCCACCGTTTCGCGCGTGCTCAATGGTGACGAAAACGTTCACCCCGACCGCGTCAAGGCCGTCAATGCTGCGGTAAAGAAGCTCGGTTACAAAAAACACCGTGCCGCTTCTGCATTGGCCTCTGGTCGCACCGGCCTAATCGCCGTGGTGATCGACGACGACCTCTCGATCTTTGCCGACCCGTTCTGGGCCACCGTTACCTCGGGTATCAGCCGGGTTCTAATGGAGAACGAACTTCAGACACTTCTCATGGTTACCCCGCTCGAGTCGGTTGACGGTCCGGTTGCCCACTACCTAATGGGTGGCGAAGTAGACGGCGCAATCTTCTTTCAGCTTCACAAAGACGCACTGATCAAGCGCCTGCGCAAGCAGAACCTGCCTATCGTCATCACCGGTACCCCGCACTCGCGCAGCGATTTTCCGTTCGTAGACACCGATTCGTTCGGTGGTGGGCATGCAGCCACCAAGCACCTTTTTGCACGTGGATGCAAGCAAGTGGGCATCATCACGGGTGACATCGACACCACAGCCGGTGCCGCACGTCTTGACGGCTACAGCCAGGCATACCGCGAATCGGGCCACGTGCCATCGAAAAAGCTAATCGCCTCGGGTGACTGGTCAATGGAGAGCGGTCGTGCCGCCATGGCCCGCCTGCTCGAAAAGGCAGATGGCATCGACGGCGTCTTTGCCTCGAACGACCTGATGGCGGTCGGCGCTATGGCTGCCATTGAAGAGGCTGGCCTTAGGGTTCCAGAAGACATCAAGGTCATCGGTTTCGATGACTCGGTGGTTGCCCAGACCGCGCGACCAGCACTAACCAGCGTGCGCCAAGACATCGTTGCTCTGGGTGAAGCTGCCGCCGAATTGATGATCGCGCAGTTGCGTGGCGAAGAGGTTGAGCCGCGCATCCTGAAAAGCGAACTCGTTATTCGCGAAACCGCCTAGTGGGCAAAAAACCTCGCTTCGCCTCACACGAAACTCGTAATAAATAAGCGATAACGATTTCGAGAAACCGCTTTCACGAAACCCGCAAACAACCTATACTTTCACCAAACGCGTGTGCGCGCGTTGCCGAGATCTCTCTTGTTGGACATTTCCGAAAGGATGCCCGTGCGCACAGTTATTCGCCGCATCGCCGCAGCTATCGCTGCTTCTTCTCTACTGCTCGTCGGCCTCGTTGCCACCACTCCTGCCTCGGCTGCGGTGACTTGGGTCAGTGGGCTCAGCTGGTCAAACCTTCACGTGCTGCAAGAAGACGGCGTCTTCGAGAAGTACCGCCGCGAGTTCGACCTAAACTCGGTGCTTCAAACTCAGAGCGACTCACAGCACAGCACCGCGTGGGTGCGCACCGACCGTCAGTCGGTCACCGTGCGCTACATCGGCGGAGCATCCAACGCCAATAAGTCGGTTCAGTTCTTGCCTGGTGGCGACATCGAGTTCACCGACTCGATCGCTGGCGACGACAACATCGCGGTAACCGACGCTCAGGGCAACGCATCGATCACCCTGACCCTGACCAACCCGGCACAAGCTGAAGACAACCTCTATGTTGGCCTTCGCGCCGGCACCGCCGAAGAAGACCCAACCGTTGGCAACATGGTTCTGCTTTGGCAAGAGCCTGGCTTCTACCCGATCATCAAGCTTCGCGGAACCTGGACCGGCCCAGAATCGGTCTGCGGCATCAACCCACACGAGTGTGTTGACAGCGACCTAGACGAAAAGACTTGGGCCTGGTCGGTCTTCAAGCGCGACTGGCTACCTGAATATGCTCAGGTGTTCGTCAAGTCATACACGGCCGGCTCGACCATCTATGTGAAGTACAGCGTGACCGACATCTGGGGCACCCCGCTGGTTGGCAAGTCGATCACCCTGCCGGCCGACCCAGGTTGCAAGATTTGTAAGTGGGGCTCGTTCAAGGGCACCAAGCTAACCGACGCCAAAGGCTACGTGTCATTCAGCCTGCCGAACAAGAACAACGCCAAAGAGGTCGGTGCTTTCACCTCGGTGAACTCAGACACCAAAGAGAAGCAGCGCGGCTTTGTGTCGTTCAACCTTTGGCCAACCTCTAACGAGCTTGACGAATCGGCCGACATGTTCTGGCCTCAGATCGTCACCGACATCAACATCAAGGCAACTGCATCGAAGTTGAATGTGGTCAGCCGCGGAGGCCTTACCGCCGACGCAGGTGGCAACGTTGTGGTCGGTGCCGGCACCGTCGACATGGCCGTCAACCCGCCACTGGTGCTCGACACCAAGGGCCTCGGCCTAGGCGACACCAACGTGGTGAACCTAACCATCACCTACCTCAAGAACTCGATTCCGAACGTGCTCTACGCGCCAGACATCAAGGTGGTTGCCTCGAACGGCGGCCGCATCGGTCTGGTCACCAACAGCAAGACCGCGGCAAGCTACGCTGACGTCTCGCAAATGGTTAGCAGCCTCACCTTCGGCTACACCTACCCGCAGCGCCTAGTGTTCGCGTGCACCAAGCCGGGCAGCACCATTTTCACCATCTACACCGGCACCACCAAGAAGACCCACGAGATGGAGTGTGTGACAGGTGGCAAAGCGGATGCTCGCGCAGTAGTCGCCGTTGCAAACGGGGCGGCTGCCGTTCCGAACTCGGCCGCAACCGTGCAGTTTAAGGTGACTGACAGGTTCGGTAACGGCATCGCCGGAGTCGACCTAGACGTAACCTCGACCGGTAACGGCAGCATCGCCACCCCAACCGTTCGAGTCACCTCGAACGCAGCTGGTTTGGTGAGCGTTCCAGCTAGCGCAACCACCGCCGGCACACAAACCTTAACCGCAACCGTCGTCGACACCTCGGGCACGCAGTTCACCGACCCTGCCAACGCAGAGTTCAAGATTGACGCTGGTGTTTCGGTCGCGACATCCGTCGTCAACTGGGGCGCTGCCTCGATCGACGTGGTTGCCGCAAAGGGTGCAGCCAAGTTCAGCACCTTGAACCTCAAAGGCAAGACCGTCACCGTCACCGATGGCAAGAAGAAATACACCTTCAAGCCTTCGAGTGCCAAGGCCTCGAACACCATCAAGCTCGCCAAGGGTAGCCACAAGTTGGTCATCAAGGGTGGAGCGGTGTCAAAGTCCGTAACCATCGTCGTTCCGTAACCCGAAATCGTTTTCAGCTAACCCACTGAAGGAAACCAAAATGAAGAGAATATTCGCCGCACTGGCCGCGTTTGCCACCGCATTCGCGGGCATCGGCATTGCCGCAACCCCAGCCTCGGCAGCCGAGCCAACCAGCGCAACCATTCGCTTGGTGTCGCCGGTGATCACCGCGAGCAATGCTTGGGATGGCGCAAAAGACGCCGCCGAGTGGGTAACCAAGGGTTACTACAAAGACGGCCTGCGCTACTACCGCTACCCAGTTGAGTCTGGTTCGACCATCAACCTCACCTACCTGGCCACCGACCAAAACGGCAACCCGATTGCTAACCACGCCATCAAGTTGGCAGTGAACAAGCAGTGGTCGCTGTCGAACGCCAAGATGCAGGTGGGCGACAAGAGCACGATTGCCGACCCGGGCATTGTGGTTGACGGCACCACGAACTCAGAGGGAAAGGTCACGTTTGTTCTGAAGAACAACAACCTCGGCTCTGAAGGTGACGCGATTCCAACCGACCGCAGCGTCATGCCAGCCAACTCGCTTTACTCACAGGTTGCTCCAAAGCTGTTCGATGACGAGACCAAGCAGGTCATCGACATCGTCGACCTTTCGTTCCACAAGAAAGCCGGAGCGGTTGACACCTCACGCAACATCCGCTTGATTCCTGAGCAAAAAGACCTAACCCTTGACACCTGGGATGCCTCGGCCTGGTACAACATCGCCGGATCACCTGCCTACCTCAAGTGGTTCACAGCCGGTGCAACCAGCTCGCTGACCTACGTTGTTACCGAGGCCAACGGCACCACCCCAGTTCCGGCTGGCACTACCGTTTGGCTGAACATCAACCAGACCGTAGCCGAGAAGCGCTCAAACTGGTTGAAGGCCGATGGCTCGGCTCTCGACCCAGCTAAAACCGCTGGTCACGAGGGTTCGGTTAGCGGTGTTACCGACGCTTCGGGCAAGGTGACCTTCACTCTGAAGAACACCAACACTCAAGAAGAAGCAGAGAACGTTCGCACCGAGAAAAACAAGTGGTCGTGCCCAACCCGCGGTTGCGCCTGGAACTCAGACATCACCAACGAACTAGCCACCGGCTTCTACCCAACCCTGGGCGGAGCAGTGCTAGAGAAGTATGACCGCGTTTGGGGTCACTTGGTTCAGATGGGTGCCCCTGAGGTTTCGGCTGCCAAGCTAACCGACGCCGCAACCATCAACGCCGCTAAGACAGTGACCTTCACCATCAAAAACGCCATCGGCGAGGTTGTGCCGGGCGCTGTAGTTCAGTTCAGCACCAACTCGAAGGGCACCCTGGCTTCGACCAGCGGAGTGGCCGACGCAGCTGGCAAGGTTTCGGTGGCAGCATCCGCCACTGCACCTGGCGTGCAGAACGTGGTTGTCGCCTATGTAGACGGTCGCGGCATTGCCGGAACTGCCGTCACAGCAATCACCTGGAGCGAGCCAAAGCCGGTTGTTTCGGTATCGGTCGCCAAGCGCGTAGTTTCGGTCAAGGCAACTCTTGCCAAGGGCAAGAAGGTTACCGTGACCGTGAACGGCAAGAGCGTTTTGGTCAAGACTCCAACCTCTTACTCAGCCACGACCTACAAGTACACCGCGCCTAAGGCCGGCAAGTACACCGTGAAGATCACCGTGGTTGGCGGCTCTACCGTCACCAAGGTTTACACGATCAAGTAGTTCGCTAGAAAGCGAAAAATCGGCCGGCTAGGCAATCCACACAGGGTTACCAGCCGGCCGATTTGCTTAATTCAGTAGGTCTGCGACCGAGTTCAGAATCTCGGTTGGTCTGAACGGGTATTTCGAAATCTCGTTGTCGTCGGCGATACCGGTTAGAACCAGCACGGTGTGCAGGCCAGCTTCGATGCCGGCGACCACGTCGGTATCCATGCGGTCACCGATCATGCCGGTCGACTCTGAGTGCGCCGAAATCTTGTTCATGGCCGAGCGGAACATCATTGGGTTTGGCTTGCCAACGATATATGGCTCACGCCCGGTTGCCTTGGTAATCAGGGCAGCAACCGAACCGGTGGCTGGCAGCACACCTTCGGCCGAGGGGCCGGTTGCGTCAGGGTTGGTGGCAATGAAGCGAGCGCCGTTGTTTATCAGGCGAATGGCTTTGGTCAGGCTGTCGAAGTTGAAGTTGCGGGTTTCGCCGAGCACCACATAGTCAGGGTTCTGGTCGGTCTGCACGTAGCCAATCTCGTGTAGCGCGGTGGTCATGCCAGCCTCGCCCAGCACAAAGGCCGAGCCATAAGGCTTCTGCTTGTTCAAGAATGCGGCGGTTGCTAGGGCTGAGGTCCAGATGCGGTCTTCTGGAATGTCTAGGCCCGTGGCGCGCAGGCGAGCCGATAGGTCACGCGGGGTATAGATCGAGTTGTTGGTGAGCACCAGAAACGGTGTCTCACTGTCTTGCCATTGCTTGATGAGTTGAGCTGCGCCTGGAAGGGCCTGACCCTCGTGCACGAGCACACCATCCATGTCGGTGAGCCAAGACTTGATTTTGCTGCGATCTGCCATGGGTAAAGGCTACCAAACGCCTTGGTTAGGCTTATCGGGTGAGTGATGAACAAGAGGCTAACGGCTTGGATGCGCAAGCGCACTCTGGCGCAGGCACCGAGTCTGGCGAACCGGGTGCCGCCGACGCATCTGTTGCTACGGGCGGCCCCACTCCCACACCCGAACAAACCACTTGGGGAGTCGGCCCTTGGGAGGGGCCGTGGCCCGAGGGTGCTGGCACCGACCCGAACTCACCGTTCGATGTCGAGCTGCTCGAGAACGGTGACACTCGCAATGTGCTTGACCACTACCGCTACTGGCGCATGGATGCGATCGTGGCCGACCTCGACTCGCGCCGTCACAAGTTTCACGTTGCCATCGAGAACTGGCAGCACGACCTAAACATCGGTTCGATCGTGCGCACCGCCAACGCGTTTCTGGCAGCCGAGGTTCACATCATCGGCCACCGTCGCTGGAACCGGCGTGGGGCCATGGTCACCGACCGCTACCAACACGTGCGTCACCACAACACGGTCGAAGAGTTCGTCGAATGGGCCCGCACTTGCGGTTTGGGTGCCGGGGGTGGCGCACTGCCGATCATCGGAATCGACAATGTCGAAGGCTGCCAAAAGATCGAGACCTTCAACATGCCTGAGTCGTGCGTGTTCTTGTTCGGCCAAGAGGGCCCAGGTTTGAGCGAGGCTGCGCTCGCGGCATCGCAAGTTTTTCTAGAAATCAGCCAGTTTGGCTCGACCCGCTCGATCAACGCCAGCGCTGCCGCTGCCATTACCATGCACTGCTGGGTAGAGCAGCACGTGTTTGGTAGGCGCTAGCCCAATTCAGCTTCTACTTTTGGTAGCAATAGATTTCTTGCACCGAGGCGTAGTTTGAGTTTGGTTTATCTGCAATCACTCCGAGAAGCAGCACTTCACCCGGCGCGAAAGTAGCCCCCTCTGGTGCGTTCTTGATGACCGTAATTGTTTCAATGGCCGGCTCAAGAACACCGTCGTTTCTGAACGTGTTGACACGCATGGTCACCTTTTCGCAGGGCTCTTCGCGAGGAATGGCAAATACGCACCAGGCGAATCCTTCACGGCACTCGGTGCCTGCCTGTTGATCTGCTTCTGTGTAAAAGCGAAAGTAGACATTATCGAGTGAGCAACCCTTGCCAGAGCCAGAGCAGGTGCGGTCATACCCTTCGGTGATTTGAGTTTCGCTGAGTTTGTACGCGGAAGGGTCTGAGAGGTCGATGAGCGCATTCAACACAGGGTTCCAGAAAATCAAGATCGCTATAAGAGCACCAGCTTGAAGAATGTAGATCATGCCAAGCGTGAAACTGCCCAGTCGAGTTTTCTTGAGCCGAGTTTCGAAGGCGGTCCAACGCTTGCCTAGCTTCGTTGCCCGAAAACCCTTTGGTTCAGCATCCTCTTCATCTGCATTGGCGAGTTCAAACTCCTCACCCGCACGCGCCTTTTCTAGGTCGAGGCGGATGCGTCTGTTTGCCTCGGTTTCAGATTGGGCCGAAGGGGAATCTGGCTCGACGGAGGAACTCATGCGGCAATCCTATTTTCTACTCATTCACCAGCTGGCAGGAGGCTCGCGTAACGTGCAGAAACTTTGAGAGAAATCCTCGTGCCTGCACGCTCACGTTGACTGGCTCACCCGCCTTGAAGAGCTCCCCAGCATCAGCGTCGAGTGTTGCCGAAACATCCCTAATTTTCTGGCCGAAAAGACCATCGGTTTGCCTAGTCTCACCATCAACCACAATTTGATTGCAGTTATTTGCCATGGGCTTGACCACCACGCACCAAGAAGTTTCTAGGTCACACTCGGGATGCGCGCCGTATTCGTTTTCGCCCATCAGGCGCCACAGGGCGTTATCGAAATCGCATGAGTAACGCCTATCGAAACAACTGCGTTCAAAACCAGCAGCATTGTCTTCTTCGGTTAGTTGGTAAGAGGGTGGGTTCCCTTTTTCATTTATGGTTTGGGTGATGAAACTGAAGCCAAAAAGAATGAGCAAGAGTAGACCCCAGCCCCAGAGTGTGTGAACTTCGAAGTCGCCGACTGGCTCTCGGTTGTTTTCGCGGATCTTCTTCCCCATGAAGAAATCCTAACCGCGCGCAGTTCAGCCGACCGTTCCCGCTAGGGACCTCAAGCGATAAACTTGAGAGGTGCCTCTCGGCACAAAGACTCCCTTGAAGAAATGAGAGCTCATGCCTGCTGTCGTGATCATCGGAGCCCAGTGGGGCGACGAAGGTAAAGGCAAAGCCACCGACCTGCTAGCCGAGCACATCGAATATGTGGTCAAGTTCAACGGCGGTAACAACGCCGGCCACACCGTTGTCATCGGCAACGAAAAATACGCCCTACACCTTCTTCCTTCGGGCATTCTGACGCCGGGCGTCATCCCTGTTATTTCTAACGGCGTGGTCATCGACCTCGAGGTTCTCTTTCACGAAATTGACGCACTGAACGCCCGCGGCATCGACACTTCGCGCCTTCGCGTATCGGCCAACGCTCACGTCATCACCCCTTATCACGTGACCATCGACAAGACCACCGAGCGCTTTTTGGGCAAGCGCGCCATCGGCACCACCGGCCGCGGCATTGGCCCGACCTATGCCGACAAGATCAACCGCGTTGGCATTCGCATTCAAGACCTCTTCGACCCGAGCATTCTTCGCCAAAAGGTTGAGGGCGCACTCGTTCAGAAGAACTCGCTTCTCACCAAGGTTTACAACCGCGCTGCAATTCGAGTCGATGAAGTCGTGGCCGAACTTTTGAGCTACGCCGAGCGTCTACGACCAATGGTTGCCGATACCGCGCTAGAACTGCACGAGGCACTCGAAGCTGGCAAGACCGTTCTTTTCGAGGGCGGCCAGGCCACCATGCTCGACGTCGACCACGGCACCTACCCGTTCGTAACTTCGTCGAACGCAACCGCCGGTGGAGCATCCACTGGTTCGGGCATTGGCCCTCGCGAATTCAAGACCGTCATCGGCATCGTCAAGGCCTACACAACTCGCGTTGGTGCAGGCCCGTTCCCGACCGAGCTATTCGACGCATGGGGCGAGCAACTGCGCGCAACCGGCCACGAATACGGCACCACCACCGGCCGCCCGCGCCGCTGTGGTTGGTATGACGCCCCGATCGCCCGCTACTCGGCGCGCATCAACGGCCTCACCGACTTCGTGCTCACCAAGCTCGACGTGCTCACCGGGATCAAAGAGATTCCGGTTTGTGTGGCATACGAGGTCGATGGCAAGCGCGTCGACGAAGTGCCTGTTTCGCAGAGCGACTTTCACCACGCCAAGCCGGTCTACGAAATGTTCCCTGGCTGGGACGAAGACATTTCGACCTGCCGCACCTTCGAAGAACTGCCGAAGAACGCTCAAGACTACGTCGTTGCCCTTGAAAAGCTAAGCGGATGTCGCATCTCGGCGATCGGCGTGGGTCCGGCTCGCGACGCAATCATCGTGCGCCACGACATGCTCGAGGCTAAGTAGTTTTCTAGGCCAAGTAGTTTGGCTTGCGAGCGGCCCGCTCTAGTTTGTCGGCGCTGGGCTCTGGCGAAGTTTTTCGCGCTCTGCGGCCACCAGTATTGGATAGCAGACATCTTGGGTGCGCACGACCTCACGGTTGAAGCTTTCGAACCCTAGAACCAGATCGCCTGTAAGTGCTGAAATGCCCGCGTCACTCAGCCTCAGAAAAGCCTCATAAACTTTTCCGAAGTTCGGGTCGGCGTCGTTGAACTCGGGGTCATATAGCTCGATAGCGTCGTCGCTTGCGTTGAGAATTTTCTTGAAGGCGTCGTCTAGGTCTTTCTTTTCGGCACGCAACGCTTCGTAGAAACCTTCGCAGGCGGTGATGTCGTTCTTGGCGATTTGCTCTTTGCGAACATCCGGGTAGATGACCTGACCGTAGAACACCACGCCACCAATCAGGGCAGCGGCTACGCCGACAGTTGCGTAGATCCAGGCGCGCGAGCCTTTGCGCTCTTTTGCCTGTGGCTTATCGACTTGGGTCTTCTTTTCGGTCACGATTCCTCCAACCTCAAGGATAAATCGTTATTCGCCCTTGATAAGACCGAACGGTTTAGCAACATCGAGACCACTGGTATCAGGGGTCACCATACCTACGCAACGGGCTATTCCGCCAGCGGCCATAACCGCATCGTAAAGCTCATCGAGGTGAACCGATTCAACACGGCCGATTACTATCTGACCTTGCGCCACCAAAATGGTCTTCACCCCGGCATGGTGTGCCGATTGGCAGACCAGAGTCAACTCAAGTGGATGCTCGGTTGCGGCAATCTGCGTGAAACCGTCGGTGTTGATAGTGAACCCATCGATGGCACCTTCTGCAGCCAAACGGGGTGCGGATTTCGCATCTTCGGCTAGGTCTAGGGGTAGCGAATCTGAGATTTTGCGAGCCACGCGCACCTGTTGCATGGCCAGCGCCACGGCATCTTTTTTGGGAACCGAAAACGCTCGATAAAGACCCAGCCCAACCATGGCCAGCATGCCAAACAAAAACAACCAGCCGGCCACCGGCCCGAACAGAGCAGATGCCACCACCCAGATAAACGCGGCAACTAACGCGTACCAACAACCTTTGAGTATCATTTTGTGAATCTATCGCACGCGACAGACAATGTATTCATGCGTGAAAGAGACGAACTCGATGCGCCCGACGAGGCCATCGAAACCTGGGGTGAGACGGTCGTCACGCATGCTCCGTTCTATCGCACTCTCTATTACCCAGACGTGCTAGATCTGCGCCGCTGCGGCTACGAGGTGGCAGCGTTTTCAGAACTTTTCGACCGCCTAGATCTGGCCGTGGTCTCGCAAGCGCGCATCGTTCACGAACTGCTGCACCAGCCTGGCGGCAACGCCATTTGGAACCCCCACCGCGCACGCCAAATCGAGTTCAGCACCCGCGCCGCCCTGCACCGATTCGGGCTGAGCGATGCCCCGACAATGCTGCGAAGGATGCTCGGACGAGCCTTCCCCGGCGACTCCGTTTCACACCTCGCCGTCGACCTGCTCAACGTATTCTTTTGGGCAGCGTTGGCCCAAATCGCGCGCGACTACGCCTGGCGCATGCCTCAGCTCGCGATGTATGCCGACTACCTCGAATACCCTGTGGTGGCCGCATTCGGCATGCCAGCATCCACGGCCAAAAACGCAGCTTAGCGCACGTTCATTTTCGCGAACAAAACGCCGCAAAACAGGGCTAGTCTTAAGTCAATACAGGCAGATTAGGGGTTAATCGCGTGCTTAGGTTCATTCGTGTGGCAATGTTGGTCGCACTAGCGATCACAACAGGTTTGGTTGCTACTTCAAATGCTTCAGCTGCCATGGTCAAGACCGTGGTTGAAACAGTTTCAAACGTGCAGAACGCGTTCACCATCATGGCCGCAGCCCCTGCGCAACCGGCCGCACCAACCGCCGTCGCCGGCAATAAATCAGCCACTCTAACTTGGACGGCCCCAACCAACAACGGCGCTGCCATTACCTCTTATACGGTTACGTCGATTCCTGGCGAGCTTACTTGCACCGTTAGCTCGCTAACGTGCGTGGTTTCGGGGCTGACCAACGGCACGGCGTACAACTTCGTGGTTACCGCAACAAACTCGCTTGGCACATCGGTGCAGTCCAACCAATCGGCTACTGTAACCCCAACCCACACTCCTCGCCAGCTCAACGCGTTGTCTTTGATTGCGGGGCAGAGCAGTGCAATTGCTTATAGCGCAGACGGGCGTTACGGCATTTGGGGAACGCGCTCGACACCCTCCCAGCTAGTCAAATATGATTTCGAGACCAAGGCAATAGTCGAAACCTTGACCTTGGATGCTTCGGCAACCGCCATTACCGACGTGACCTACAACGACACCGACGCTTACTTTTTTTACTCAGGTGGCTACGTCATCGTTGACATAAACGGCATGTTCGTGACAAAGTCTGTGACCTGGTCTACTCGACATGCCTCGCCCGTGGTTGATGCCACCGGAACCTACCTGTATGCCACGGCTAGCTGGAACTCTGCAGATGCGACAAGTTACGTTCGAAAGTTTGATGCAGCTACGGGAGCCCAAGTGGCGGCGTACACCGTTTCAAACTTCAAAGAGCAAGAGCCCTTCGACATCTTGTTAGACGACGGCTACCTTTATGTGATGAGTCAGTGGAGCTCGTCGCTTTACCTGCACAAGGTTGATGCCAACACAATGCTCAAGGTTGGCACTTCACTGAAAATAGATCCGGGCAAGACCGGAGTTAACTTCTATTCGGTTGATTATGAGCTTCTGGGCAATGGAACCACGGCGATGTTCACCTACATCTCGAACGACCAGTTCAGCAGTCTTTCAGGCAATCTAATGCACATCGCCCGAATCGACCTGCCAACTATGAGTCTTAGCCAGCTCAAAACTACAGACAATGGTTCCGACGCTTATCTCGGTTACTCCGCAGCCACCTGGGACGCGAGCTCGGGCTTCGGTTACGTCTTCAATCGAAGCACCACAAGAAGTGAGGGCTTTCTCAGTAAGGTCTCGATAGCAAACCTTCTGCCGCTGTCGAAGCAGGCCTATGCGGGCAAGCCTACGCTTGAGGCCAACTCTGAGTCTGTTATTGCAGCGCACATCTATGATCGAAGATTGTTTACTTTTAGCACCGCTACTTCATCAGGTTGGATGCGTGAATATGCACTTGGTGATGTTCCGAGCGAACCGACTAATCTAACTGCTCAGTACGGAGATCAGCAAGCCACGTTCTCATGGCGTGAACCAGCCGACATAGGCGTGGGCACCCAGGTTACTTATGTGCTCGCGTCGACCGTAGGTAATTTTGGTTGCACGACCACTGAGCTGACCTGTGTGGTTACCGGTCTGACCAACGGAACCTCCTACATTTTCAAAGTCACGGCATCAAATGAAGACGGTGTAGGGCTCACTTCGAGCACCACGTCGGTAACACCGAAGCGGGTGGCAGATGCTCCAACTGCGGCCACTGCCGTTTATGGAGCAGGTAGCGCAACTGTTAGTTGGTCAGCTCCTGCCTACAATGGTGGCGCTGCCGTCACCTCGTACATGGTCATTTCTAATCCGGGCTCACTGACCTGTTTCGCAACCGCACCAACTAAAACCTGCGTAGTTAATGGTCTAGATAACGGAGCCACCTACAACTTCACGGTAAAAGCTCGAAACGTAGTGGGCCTATCTGAACCGTCCCTTGAATCGAATTCTGTTATTCCGCGAACGGTGCCACTGGCACCGCCAAGTATCACTGGAACCTTTGGCAATGCGTCAGTTGTATTGAACTGGTCAGCTTCTCTGGGTACCGGTGGGGCCACGATAAGTGGCTATAGAGTCGTCGCTACCCCAGGGTCGCAGAGTTGCACCACCGATGCACTAACTTTCTCTTGCGAAATAGCCGGGCTAACCAACGGCACGCCCTACACCTTTGCGGTTTCGGCGCAAAATTCTGAGGGATTCTCGCCGACAACTTCTACAACCCCGATCACTCCCGCCACAAAGCCTGGAGCGCCGGGTAGGGCAACCATCAGCGCTGTCGCCAACTCGGCAGTATTGCTAGCTTGGGCGGCCCCAACTGATACGGGTGGCGCCGCAGTGCTCTCATATCTGGTTACGTCAAACCCTGAGGGTAAGACCTGTTCTGCCACGGCAGCGTCACGGTCTTGCACCGTCTCAGGGCTCACAAATGGCCAGACCTACACATTCACGGTTACTGCCACAAACATCGCTGGTACCTCAGTTGCATCGAGTGTTTCGGCTAACGCCATTCCATTTACCGCTCCCGGGGCGCCAACTGGGCTCACTGCGATATACGGAGATGCATCGGTAACTCTCTCGTGGACACCTCCAACCGACAACGGCGGCTACTACCTGAGTGAATACAAAGTAACAACCGTGGGCAACAGCACCAAGACTTGTATTGCTTCTCACCCAAACACCTCTTGCCGCGTGACGGGCCTAACCAACGGCACCTCCTACACCTTCACGGTCGCTGTAACTTCGGGTGGCCTGAAGACCAGTGTTCAATCAGCCTCGGCAACGGCAGTGCCAAAAACTACCCCTGGAGCACCTCAGACCCCAGCGGTAGTCTCTCAGAATGCCTCTATCAAGGTCTCTTGGACTGCAGGCAATAATGGTGGCGCAACGGTGACAAGTTATGTGGCGACGGCAACCCCTGGGGATTTCTACTGCACAAGCACTGGAACCACGTGCACGATCACTGGTTTGACAAACGGTGTCAGTTACAGCGTTAGGGTGGCGGCAACCAACATTGTCGGAACTGGCGTGCAGACCGCGGCGCAGTCGGCTACTCCAGACCTTGTGCCCGGCGCACCAACCTCGGTTCAGCTCACCTCTGAAACCGGCAAGATCACAGCAACCTGGAACGCGCCGGCTGACAACGGCGGCACCGCAGTGCTCGGCTACCGCGCGACGGCCACGCCTGGCGGAGCGTTCTGCGAGACGACAGCACCAACATCCACTTGTGAAATCAGCGGACTAACCAACGGCACCGCCTACACGGTCAAAGTGACTGCTCGAAACGCGCTCGGTTCGGGCGCTGAGTCGGTGGTGTCGAACTCAGCCACTCCGA
>JACCDM011204660.1_pt1 | contig 34314 bp, 89 predicted proteins | sample 7445851 | NCBI WGS metagenome assembly JACCDM01 (sample SAMN15323438, study PRJNA562643) | freshwater metagenome | isolation source: river surface water | place: USA:Blue River Watershed | collected 2017-08-16
CCTGGATGCGCTGCACGCAGTAGGTGCACTTCTCCATGACGCCGCGCATGCGCACGGAGACGTCGGGGTTCTTCTGCAGCTGCGGGGCTTGGTCTTGGATTGATTGATCCAGATATAAATGATAATATATTGAGTTCACGGATTGACATGGTTTTTGGTTTCAATGTTAAAATGTTCATTTTGAAGGGTATGGCTGCTGCATGACGTCTGAACAACGCGAAATACGAGCGTTCCTTGAAAAAGCACTTGATCATTATGAACCAATGTATCAAACGCTTGCCGAAACATTTGGTGTGTTGGCTATATCAGACCAGCATTTTGATGACGATGCACCAGAGATAGTCGGTGTTGAGATATGGTCAAAACTTTCCGAACAATTGGGACTACAGGTTATTGTTGAATATTCTCCGCATGATATGACCACAATTTGGTCTGCGGTGAGTAAAAATGAAATCACAGAGCCAGATGATCTTTATGAATTATGGCGTTTGGTGTCAATTCTATCGACTGATGATGTGTCATGGACTGATGATGATCGAATCGATGAATTAGATCGTTATTGTGGTCCGCATAAACTCGAAGTACCAGAAGAATTACTGTATCTTGCCGAAATTAGTAGTACGGGAAATTAATGCTGGTTTTACCACTGGAACAGATGGTATAAGAATCAACCACACTTAACAGGGACACCAGAACATGCCGACGACTTTGTTACTAAACGATCTTGCAGCACATTTCGAAGAACGAAGCAAGAATGAGGAAATCAGTGTTCATTTTCTGGTTGCAAACGCACTTGATCATTGGCGATCGATCTGGTATCAGAATGTGAGTAAAGATTATGTCGTTGAAGTGGTTTTGTCTGCGTTGCGACAAGGCGTCACGTCATATGCGAATCAAGATCAAAACGGTTTGATGATGCAGCTGTTTGAAGAATTGACATCATGCACTTCTATCGAGACTATCGAAGAATTGCTTGCAACATTCGACTTTTTGAAATAATGATCGATTAGACCGTTTTTGTGGGCAAATTATATAATGGAAACCTTTTTCATTATCGGAGCCTACAATGAACCCAAACGTCAGAATTTTGAAATCAACCACTGAAGATTGTCCACATTCACTGAAACAGTGTTTGACACTCTACTTTGATGCAGCACCGACTATCAAACAGATATTATATGCTGCTGGTGCTGTCAGGATGGCTCATAAAATCAAGCCTGATTTATCAAGTCGTAATTTGGTTGTGTACTCAACGCCACATGACGGCCAGGTGAAATGTCAGCTTGTCGATTAATCGACCAACAGCTGGCGTAACAACATGATGGAGGACGCCATGATTGTTGAAGAAATGATCGATTTGTTGAAACAAATGCCGCCAAAACAAGAAGTGAAAATCGTTGAAGACGGCAATGTTTATGATTGGGTACCGACACGTGTGTATAACGATGCATGTGTGGTATACATAACAAACAAAAAACCTGTTAGAAAGAAAAATCGTGTCAGACGATCAACCACAAACCGACCGACAAAATGATGTGATAATCTCATCATATTCTCCGATGTCCAGGACTCGACGACACAATATGGCCATGCTGGCTATGTGTGCTTGTGGTATTGGTATCGACAATCCGTTTGTTGTTCAGAAACATTACAAAGAAGTAGAAAAAAGAATCTGCCCAAAATGTGGTGATAGTTACGTTTACGACAGACCTTTTTGTTCTGCTGAATGCTGTAGAGCCCATGATGCAGAGAAGCCGAAAGAACCGCGTCGCGTCAAGCTGGATAAACGCTTGAAGAAAAAGAAGAAGTTAACAAAGTAATATACCACTGAAACACGCCGGTATAATTAGGGATATTTTTCACCGGAGAATAACGATGTTAAAATTGGGATTGGGTGATATTTCTTTTCGGATCACTACTGAACCAGAATTAGAATCACCAGAATCAGCTGGTGATTCAGAGTTTGCAAAATCTGTGCACCAGCTCAAGAAAACTTGCAAATCTGTGTGGAATTGGTGTCAAGTCATCATATCAGTTCGACCACGAACAACCAAAGTCTACGAAGGTGAACAAAGTCTTGGACAATGTTCTTATAAAGACAGACAAGACTTTATCGATAATAGTGGTTATTATGAAGATATGATTCATGGTGCCACTGACGATTTGAATCGCCAAATCAAAAAGAAGGTCGTCGAATTGGTAGAAACTGGTGCTTTCAAGGATAATGAAAGCATCGCGGCTGATCTTTTGTCATTAGCCGATGGTGAAAACGATGATCTTGGTGTTTTGATGAGAAAAGCAGCGAAAGCACTGCGTTTTGAATACACAGATTGATTCATATGTCAGTTAAAAACTGTCGATCAGAAGATCCAAACAGCCAGTTCGAATATCCATCGAACAGTTGGTTTCTGATAAATGATTTTTATCTGTCATATAGCAGAAGAAGATGGATAAACAAAGAACTTGGATTATATTACCATAGACCAACAGATACTTGGTATCGAAATGGTGAAAAAATCGATGAAGGCTATGCACGCCGTATTTTAATGTCGGAGTAAATGGTGGGAATATTAGACGATCTTGATGCAGAGAAAAATAGAATTCTTGGCGTCAATCCAAGCGACAGGCCAGACCCATGGGCTGGATCTGAAGATAAGCTTGAAGAATGGATCGGATTACCGCCACTGGGTTCATCAAGACCTAAACGACAATCTTCTCAACCACAAAAGCGACAGCCACTACAACCATTAAACGAATCAAGAATGGTTGTTGATGTTATATTATTACATAGTATAACAGATGTCATTTTGCCATCTGATTTTAGAGATCAAGTAGAATACGCCAGAGTATTGAAAACCCAATCATTATTGGTTAAAAGTGGTTATCTACCTGGTTATACTATCGAAGTTTCGATTGGTAATATTCTACATCGCCGCAGAGTATTCGACCCTGTGAAGACGATATCAGACGCACGCCAATCATCAGAATTTATTCTAGCTCTAACAAAGGCTATGAAATCAATTTCTGATTATAAAAAGAACAAAGATCAGTTGACTGTAATATGATTACGATTCAGGCCGATGGATAATATAATCAGTCTGAATAAACAAAAGTGTATGATTTCTATCAAAAGTTTCTTGTATGATTATGATCATATAGGAGTTTGATATGGATTCTGCACTTGGTTGGATTGGGCAATTTATAGAATGGATTGCCAGTTTCATTCCGCATTATATTCATGTAAAAGCAACACATGAAGGCGTGATGTTCACCAGAAGCAAGACCAGGGTTTTGAAACCAGGCTTACACTGGTTTTTACCATTTTGGTCTGAACCAATGCTTTATCCGGTGAAGAGGCAGACATTGAATTTGCCTCCGCAAGTATTCACAACAATGGATAATAAAGAGATTTTGGCTAGCGTCGTTGTGACATATGAAATACGCGATATCCATAAAGCACTGGTAGACACTTTCGATTTTGAAGATACTATCAGAGAGACATCACAGGGTGCTGTAAAAAGAGTTCTTTGTTCCAAGAACTTTGATGGAATAAAATCAGAACATGTGGTTATAGATACAGAACTAACACGAAGAATTCGTGCAGCGATTGGTGTGTTTGGTGTTCGCGTTTTATCGGCAGTTATTGTTGACTTAGGTAAAGTCAGAATATACAGATTGGTTGGCGACAACTGCGAATCGAAACATATGGTTTAATTCATCATATGTGCGATTTTAGACACTGGATCTGAACCAAGTGTCTCAAATGTTTCGTGTAATTTTTCTGTTGCATTTGGATCATATTCGAACTTAATAGCAACGACGCTTTCTCTCTTGACGTTATTGGTCATAAGTCTTTTTTTGGCCAATTCTAAACATTGCTTTACAGAATTTGCATCAGATTTCGAAACAAATGTTTCTGGTATGATACCTTCGAATTCATCAAAATAAGCAATACCGTGCATGGTTGTCTCCAAAAATTAGGTATCGTATATTTAAGCGAAACTCAAATTGTTTATCTGACGATTATTCCATCGATTCTGTCAGCATCTGTTTTGGCTTCTTCAAAATCGTCGTATGGTCCGTGACGTTTACCTTCATCGTCTTGTACGTACCATTGAACTTTTTCTTCTTCGTCTTGATTTGGTTCTTCATATTTGCCATATTTGGCTAATGCTTTGCACACATTAAAATGTTGTTTAAAACATTCTCCGTCACCGACGTGTGCTACTATGTCACCACGAACCATTGTGTCATAATTATATTCCCATGCCATCGTTTCATCAAATCGTGGCGGTGGATAGTTCACAGCAGCACTTGAATCGCGTTCCATTGTTGAAACAAAGAAGCAAAATCTTTTACCATCTTCTTGATACCATACGTAACTCGAAATCTTTTTGATAGAATCCATGGTTATCTCTCTTTCACTCGTTGATTGATAATTGCTGCCAGTAAATGTGCATTATACTGATTTTGCAGGGCTTGGTCTTTGATTAGACCGGCGATTTTGCTCACAGACCCTGGTAGAACGAATTTTGCACCATGGATCTCGTTTAGACGCCACATCACTTTTATGGCGTGACTAACAGTCTTGCGTTGCTTTTCGATTGGCGTTTCGCATCTTATGCAATAATCAGGTGGAGTTGAATTCGTCCACGAGATTACGTTCAAATGACCATTGTGGTATTGATCGCATTTTGTGCAATACCAGCGGTGACCGCCGCCGTAGATTTCAGATTTTATCATGATTAACCCCTTGGTATAGTGTCACAAGGGGGCTGATCTGGTAAATCTATTTTTTAATCAATTCGTTGATCATCACGCCCCATTCAGCAACAGTAAGATTCGATTTTTCTTTGAGTTGGTGGAGCAATGGAGTAAATGTTAAATTATTGTCAATATGATCATACCAAATGAAACCAATTTGGTCTGGTTTGCATGCATCACAAACAATTAGTACAGAACGACCTGATTTGGTGGTCCATACTTCATTTGGTTTTGGTTCTGGTTCTGGTTCGTCACTCATAGGTCTCTTGCTATCCTGTTTGATGCATCACGTGCAATGTTTGGATCGGTTTTCATGAAATCATCGCCATAAAACCATTTGGCTTTATCTGCATATAGACAGTTTTTACCGTCATGTGATTCTATGACCTGATGTGGTTCAGCCCAACGTTCACAGATAAAACCGTGAAGTGAGATCATAGCTGTGACAATATACCGTTTGCCACCGTCTTCTGTGAATCCGATGATACGTCCTGTGTACTTGGTTCCTTGATCCATCCATATTATGAAATCACCACGTTCAACATGGTATTTCTGTGGATACGAGTGTTTCGGTACATTTGGACATGCTGTTTGACGTGTATCGATTTTGATGTCAGTCCTCATTTTTTCTTCCTGTTATTATTCCAACGTTGGTATCGATCGACTTGATCAAAGATCCAATTGCTTGAAATAAATCCAATAATACCGCACAAAACAGATACGCCAATGGTTTGTTTGATTGTCAGGAATATCATACTAATTCCGAAGCTGATCAACCAAAATACAAAACCGCCGACGAAGGCTGCAAAACAACCGGCTTCAAAGTCTTGTTGATTTGTCATATCATATCTCCGTGGTATATCCCAATTACAGTAACTCTTAGACCGTTCCAACAAAATGTTCGGTCGTCATTCAAAACCTGTGCTTCATCGCCGTGAATCATAACACACGCGGCACCAATATCATCATTCCTTTCGAGCATACTACAATCACCAACTTGATAGCCGCCGCGTGCAATCGCTTCACGAATGTTGTTAACTACAGCATCTTCGTTGCCATAGACTTCTTCGAGTTCGACTTCATATTTTGACATGATTTGATCTCACGTAAAAGGTTGGTGTTATACCAATCTGTTTCGTTGTGTTGATCGGTGTTAATATTTTCTAAAGTTGACTTGATCGCCGATAGCAGAGAGACAAGAAATTGGAATTCTCACACCAAACTGGTATTTCTTCCTTCGGCCTTTTACAAGAGGACCAACAGCTGGTGCATCGAGATCGACTGTGCAAAAATCGTCTTCCATTGTAACAATTGTACCAATAGCACCAGTAACATACGATGGCCTGATTTTACCGACCCTCACTTTCGCACCTTGTACCAACGTGTTCTGTTTAATGAGCTTAAGACGTGCTTCACAACTTTCTGTTATAGTGCGAATTTCTTTATCAAGTTCGCCTCTCATAATACTTGCAACAAGATCTTTGATAGTATGCATGTCTATTCCATAGCCTTTCTGACTGAATCGATGAGTTCTGCTATCCACTCTCCCGACTTATCTGGGAACGCATTTTGTAATAGTTTGATAATTGCTTGTGGCGTTTTTTCTTGATTGCTACGCATAATCCGATAAGCCGTTGGGATATGCTCAAGATATTCGTTGTCTTCTAACATAAAATCTCGTTTTGTGTAAATCGATCAACAATGTTTTTCGCTTGATAAAATATTGCGGAATTGTGAAGACCAATGTGTGTCGCTTTCACATCTTTTGAAATACCATAGCCATTCTTCAGACATTGTTTGTTCTGATAAGTACCATGGAAGATGTTTGGCTATATACGGGGGTGTCGATCTTAAACTTGGTGAATACCCAGACCATGTTCGTTGCTGATAAACGGCGAATGTAGTATCAATTGCAGCTGAATACCAACTAGTATCAACCGGTTGTGTCCAGAACTGTGATTCATGTTTAATTACAGCATCGCGAAATGGGAAATCAAGCGGCAAATCGTCAATCGCAAGTGACAATCCGGCCTTGATGTTTTCAGGATGTTCTTCAAGTCCCAACCGCAATTTAGTAATAAAATTCGTTGGGACGTTGCTTATATCGAGATCTGCATCGCTGACGGCATAGTATTTACCGGTGTCCTGCATCGCTGACGGCATAGTATTTACCGGTGTCCTGCATCACTTTCCATGGTGCATATGGGCCGATGTTTTCACAACGAACCACATGCACCGGGCATGATTTATACCATTCTAACAGCTTTGGATAAGTAGACCCACAATCTACGATCACGATTTCATCTACTTCGTCACAAAGATGTAAATGCTGCACCATGCCTTTCACTGGCGATAGACAATCACGATTGGTAAGATAGACCCACATGGTTTCGTTTCTGGTTTTTATTACATTGCTTTTTCGATAGCTTCGTTGAGTTTGTCGACATCAGCGATCATTGAATCAGCTAATTTACCGATTGTTTCCAGCAACTCAGTCTGAGACGCTATTATCATCTGTGTGATGACAGTACGACGCTTCGTTTTATCAAGACAATGAAAGCCATTAAATTTCCGTATTTTCTGTTGCTGTATATTATACAGCTCTCGCTCGATTCCTTTGAGCTGCACCAATTTTGTCTCAAGTTTCGTTGTAGATCGAGGTTTCGATTTCTTCCTCAACGAATTGTGAATGGAGATCGATTCACAGACTTTATCACCCTCATTGGACCATGTTGATATAGAACATGTCACAACGTTTTTAGTAGAATCATCATCACTAACTGGATGTATGAACCCATGCTTCTTCAAGATTGGTTCAACTGCTGCCGCGATCTCTTCTTCAATCGCTTTGATATCAATTGTCGACGCATGTGATTTGATTTTTTGTCTCTGTCTTTCAGACTCAAGAGTCGCTTTGTTGTACTCAAGAGTCGCTCGTTTACAATCTTGATCAAGCTTCTCCTCTATAGCTTGTGCGATAGTATCTAGGATGTCTGCACGGTTTGGTTTGATTTGTACTGGTGCAAGTTTCATAATCATATTTCTTCTATAGATGGTTGATCGAAAATTCTGATGGATATCTGTTTCATTGATTGATATCGTGTTAATTATCCAGACGCTAATTAACCAATAGAAATCTGTCGTAATAGAACGTTGACTTTAAGGAGATTACAAAATGCTTAAAAACTTGACAACCGCAGCACTTGGCACACTTCATCTTGTATCCGATGGTGATGAGGACACATATAATGCGATTGGTAAAGAAATCTGCGAAAGATGTAGTTATGCTAATGTTGAGAACGTTCTTTGTGGTTCATTCCATCATTTCAGAGAGACACCAAACGCAAGCCGTTTTGCGGCATTACATGCTATGATGATCGCGTACCAATATAGTCGTGATGCTGCAAAACGACCAGAACAAAAACCGGAAGAAGGACCGATCGAAGAACACCTATCGGTAACACTTGATGAAGAATTTAAAACAAAAGCGGCACAACGCACCATGTGTGAAATGATTGATGAGAAAAAGTGTGAAAACGCATCGACAAACAATGCTTAATCACAAGCAATAATAATATTTCCGAGGGCCGATTAGTCTTGATAATGTAAGATTAACCGGCTCTTGTGCTATGAAACAAGACTCTACAACAACCAACTTTAGGAGATTGCCATGGCTATTGATCTCGATTCTCTAACACGTGCACAACGCCAACACAGAATGAACGTTAGAAATTATTTGTTGGTAGCCACGGTATCAGAAATTGAGAAAGAATTGACAATCGGCAATTGTCCTGATCGCAAACGGTTCGTCCAAGAGATTTTGGACGAAAGGATGGCCGAAGAAGCACACGATTCACTGGAGTGTCACGATGTTTGATGAAGACGAATCAACCAGCATACAATCACGTTTCATGGAATATGACAATCCAACGCCACACACTGATGCTCGATATCTCATGATGCTGAGTGAAACGATTCTCAGAATTCCTTTGATATATGGAGTCGACCAAGGCGATCATGAGTTTTTGCGGTCTATCGCTTCACGTTTGAGTGAAAAAGCGGTTGGAGAACATTTAGATGAATATACCGAATAGCGAAAAACTTGTAGATGAAACTTGCATCTACTCTGTCAATGTTCAAATCGATTTCCCTGAAGAATGGGGAAATCCTGGTGCAATTGTTGATATGATCAACGGCGATAGATTGCATAATGAAATCGACAATAATTTCGATTGGCTTATTAAAATATCAAACCCGTCAGATGATCTCGCTTATGTGAAAAATATATCAAATGGATTTGATGTATTTTGTATCAGAGTTTGTATTACTTTCGATGGTGATATCGAACTTCTCAAAAGAGTCGTCAAAACGGTTCAATACACTGTCTACCATTCCTATATGATGATTTCGTATAGGAAACGACAGAGAGCGAAACTCTCTAAAAAATTCAACAACGCAACGTTGGTTAACTAGCTACTGGGTGGTGGGCGGGGGCGATCATGGGGGCCTTGTACTATTGTTGAAGATGTGCTTGTATTATTTCAAATTGTCGCAAACCCGAAAATGGGGATGTAAAAAACAAACGTCAAATGCCATTTCGTAGTGCCGTTTTTCATATCGTGAACCAAAACAACAGAGCTAAAAATGTCAGAATCAACACAAAATCAATATGAATTCAAAGTCGGCGATCGTGTTCGATGTGTTGATGTATATGGATGTAATAATTGGGCAATCACATTAAACATGGAATATACTGTGACGTGGGTTGAAACGTCTGCAGAATATCCAGGGCCTATGGAACGTCGTCTATTAAAAGTTGCTGAGTCAAAAGAACCTGACCAAATGTATTTCTGGTCAAGATTCGAATTAATTGAATCAAAACCACAAAATCAGGACCAAAAATGTCAGAACCAGAATTAAAACCAGAAAAGCCACGCAGATTCAAAGTCGGCGATCGTGTTCGATGCATAGACGATGCTGGTATCATCATGCTTGGCAATGGTGAAGAATATGATGTCATCGAAACTTATACGGATGAAGATTATGGTATCGATTATATCTCCGTTGATTTTGGTGTAGCAGAGGAATTAAATCAAAGCCGGTTGCGTGCTAGCCGTTTTGAACTTGTTGTTCCAGAATATGACCCACTTGTTGGGGAAGAATAAAAATCATGCCACAGCACAAAACTCCAGAATTCAAGAAAATGATGGGCCGTCGTTATAATGATTCTGAGACTTTTGTTGCAGATAATGGCCGTCATGTCACCGGGACATATTTCTGCGGAGCTTTGAAGCTTGGGGTTTCCGTGCGTCCTTCTTCTGAGACAACCAAACGGTCGCGTAGAGCCCACAAAAGGTCGGTGAGGGCAAAGGAAATGGCACGAGAACAGCAGGAGTGGATATAACAAATGTCTGGTCCAACCGGTAGTATTTATAAACACAGATTCGAAGAATTGATTGTATTTGATCGTGTTATGCGATATGTCATTACAAACGAAAATCAATTCTATTCTTCAAGAATATCACATACTACGATGTTCTATCACTATTTCAAAGATGGTGTTGAAGTAGGCTACTGGTGTGTTTATACCGGCAATGGTTTTATTTTCGAGACTTCAAGAGTCTGGTCACAAGAGTTCCTAGAGCACCCAGATTTCATTCTGGAAGAACAGAGAATAAGTTGATATGACAAGACCAACAATTTGCATGAAAATCGAGGTCAGAGAAGCTCTTCCATCCGAATGGATAGAGGATGAAGATATCGAAGAGGATGAAGAGACAGACATTTTCGAGTTCGACCAAACCAACACAGAAGTCGGATTTTTCTTAATGTTGGAAGAAGGCAATTGGGTCGTGACTATCGAAAATTCCAAAAAATTCATGCATTCAGATCATTGTCTATACAGCTCGATGGATGGGATATTTCTAGTACGTGTTGATGTGATGGGCGAACACGTCAGTGGATTTTACATGAAGAAGAAATAATATGCCAATTGATCAAAAAGCATTAAGCGAGATTCTCGATCTGATCAACACCAATGTGACTTGGCAATCAAGATATCCTAGGGAAGCATGGCTCGATTCGTTCAAAACAGAACTCATCAAATTGTGCGGGTTTGTGTTGAAGCCTGGCGTTGTTAAACCAGAAGTGATGGTTGAAATTCTTGAAATGTATCCAAACGATACAAAAGAATCTGCGAAGAAATTTGCTGATTCAAAGGGATTGATGAAAGTATATTGAGAGTTTAGCCGGGGTGTTTTTAGCGTGGGTGGTGGAATTGGTATTCACAACGGCCTTAAAAGCCGTCGCTCAAACATATGAGCATGCGGGTTCGAGTCCCGTTCCACGCAAATTTTACATCAAACATGGAGATTCGAATGTTTGATGATAAAACGGTAGTTGAAATTGGTAAAGTGTCATATTCAGTTTCTGATTTGATGATTAGACTCGGCTTGAAGCCGATGGGCGGAAACCATAAACTTTACCAACAAAGGTGTAATAGACTAGGAATTATTTTTCTCAAAAGACCACACAGGCATTTCGGGCACCAACAACGAGAACTTGGAGAATATCTTGTATTGGATGGTCCAAAAATTGGTACTTCGCAATTAAGACAAAAGCTGTATGTTGCCGGGTTAAAACAACCAAAATGCGAAGAATGTGGTATAGAAAATTGGCAAGAAAAATCGCTTTCGTTTCATCTTGAACATAAAGACGGAAATAACAGAAACAATTGCATAACAAATCTTGAAATCTTGTGTCCAAATTGTCACTCTCAGACAGAGACATATGCTAAGGTGAAGTCTTTTAAACCAGGTAAGCCAAAGAGAAAATGTTCAAAATGTGAAAAAGAACTTTATAAAATAAACAAAACTGGTTTGTGTAAAGATTGTGTTTCGTCTAATTTGAAACAAAGCGTCAAACAGTATAAAACAAATTGTTGCAAATATTGCTCAAAAGTCTTATCAAAGAAACGAAAACTTCAGTGTTGCAGGGATTGTTATAACAATCATCACCACACAAAGAAAATTGTTGATAGACCAAGTTTAGAAGAAATCAAAGAATCTGTTGCTTCTGTTGGGTATTCAGCGACAGGTAGAAAATATGGTGTATCAGACAATTGTATTAGAAAGTGGATTAACAACCAAAACCTCGTTTGAGACACGGTTGCATAAACACAACGTAGACAATCAGATATAGGAACGGCGAAATGGGAATGTATAAAGAGAACATGTATAAAGAGAACATGTTTACACGCAATACTCGCAATGGTCCTCGTGTGAAATGGGAAAAACACCATAGCAACGGAGGCACTGGTATAACACTAATCGAAACACAAGAAATGTTAGAACGTGTGAAACAAACTTTGGATGAAATAAAAGATCCTTCGATATGGGTTGAAGGATTTGAGCTGCATTCAACCAACACCAATCTCAGCAGTTTTTGGGCACGACATGCTGAAAAACACAATGTTAGAAATGGTTGGTTGTGATTTTTGAAGAACAAACGGCACAAATACAATGGACAATAGTTCGTCAATCAGCAATGAAATCATGACATGGGCCTTTACTAAAGGCCCACCAACAGCAGTTTCGAAAGATTTTGTGATGTGGTCTGGGCCATATGGCAACAACATTACATTGAAATCACATAATTTTATTGCTGACAAACGAAACTCGCCATTGTACAGCATCGAATGCTGTATTGGGCAGTATAGTTATGCGAAAGCTGTTGGAAACTATTCTGGTTCAAATTGCGTGATTGATGATATTGAGCCAACAATCGATGAATTTGATGCGGTTTGGACAAGCCTTAGACTGTGGGCGAAAAACCATTTCTTGATAATGGCGTCAAATTGTGATCGAGATCTTGATTTTACTGTATTGTTTTATGGACCTGGTCATCTAAAAATTACCGATTCTGTAACCGATGAAACAGAATCATGTGAGAAAACAACATAACGTTCTGCGTAGCAAAAGCATTGGGCCGAGAGGACGGATCGAACTTGCGTCGATTAAAAACAGATACCGAGATGCAGATGTGATTAGCCGGAACGTTATGTTTTTTAATTTTCTAACCAATTTCTGGTTGTATAATCATGCCAAAAGCCCTACCTGTCGAAGATTTTGTTTTAGATTGGGCTATCCCCAGAATTGGTGCACCAACAAAAATCGTTGGTTCCAAACTTGTGTGGTTCAATGATTTTGGATTGTATATCGAACTGAAAAGACATGAGTCAGGGTCTTATAGCATGACGTCTTCTCTTTTTCGGGTAGAATACAGTGTCTCAGTCAATCGCGATGACGAAGAGATAACCGAAAAGCTGTTGGACCTAGCATGGGGAAAATGCTTCACCAACATCAACAATAATATTAACGCAATGGCAGCCAAATTAGAAGAAAATGAAAAGTTGGTTAAAGAATATGCCAGAAACAGCAAATTGCCCGTATTGTAAAAAATCGAATGATATCACCGAGTGTATGGGTGATTGTGAAACACAAGAGATGACTTGTCGCGAATGCAATCAACCTTTTTATGTCACATGCCATATGACCGCCCATTATACGGTCAATTGCATGCAAAACGGACACGTTTTTGAAAAATTGACTGGCAAGTATATTGGATATCAAGAATGTGCTGCTTGTGGTTATTTTGAAAAGATATCGAAAGAATAAAAATGAAGTACGAAGATATCAATCTGTCGAATGGTTACACATATCCAGGGCCGATCACCTCTGAAGTCGACAGAATGCATTCGGCAAAGAATGAATCAAAAATCATCTCAAATTTCATGTATTGGGTTGAAAATAATGGTATGCGAATATGTAAAATCGATCGCACAATCGATCGATATGCACCAATTTGCACGCCGATAGAACAATTTTTGGCTCAGTATTTCAATATTGATCTTGAAACTGTTGAACAAGAGAAACGTGAAATTCTCGCTTATATGCGTATCAGTGGTGGTGGCGATCCAGCAATTGAACGAGAAGAGCTTGGGTTGGAACCAATTGAATTGAAAAAGACCGTTTTGAGACGAAATCGTGCTAAAAGACTAGCAAGAATTAATTCCAGAATTCATGTTAATGATGAAGAACAGATTGTTTATCCAGATGGTTCTATAGAACCACGCAGCAATGGTGCGTATTAATCGTGCGTTGCCGTCTGAAACAGTGTTATATAAGACAAACCGGTTATTTGGAGTAGAACAATGAAATTGATCGCATATGATTCAACTGTTGAACAAACTGAAGACCGACGTACTGAAATGGATGTCAGGACTTCTCCGGCGATCAATATTGATTTTTCAGAACTTGAAGGACAGACACTGGGTAAAGAAGTCTTGGTTTTGAATGTTCTACGTGATGGCGAATACGTCAGGTTTTTTATTCGTGTGTCGGTAAACGACCATGGTCGTGTTAAAGCTACTGTCGCATCTAATGTTGGCAGTTCTTCGGTTGATAAAAGTGTTACTGCAGGTGCATTCAGACCTATACGATAGGATTATCATGCTGGCTAAAGACTTAGCAGAGATTCTGATGAAGAATCCTGATCACCGAGTCGTAATGTTCGTACAAGACAGCCGTAGTATGGGCCGTGTGGTGCGAGATATTACGGCTGCTGATGTATACAGACACGAAACGCCACCCATAAGCCTTGTTGGTATGAGCGTCGGCGAATCTATGAATTCTAGGATAAAGTGGGATGCCGATAAGCAAATAAGACTTATCGGCTAATTTCCAGACTGGAAAATACGCCTACCACTTTTTGTCTCTGCGTGGCATTTCGTCTACACGCTTTTCTTTTCGCTTGTTGTTGCCTTTACGATGCGACCTGGCGTCGTTTTGGCAAGATGCACACAATTTGTCTTTGCTTTTCGCCGGTAATTCTTCACCACAAATACAGAGCTTCATTGAACTTTCCGTTGAATATATCTGATTTTAACAATAGAATCATCATCAATTCTCATATGCCAATCAAGATTTAATACATGAATGAGATATCCTTCATAGATATAGCACTCACGATAATCTTCATTAGCATACCCGATTGTTACAACACATCGTTCGCATTTTTCCAGTACGGAAATTGGCGGAATTTGTAGCAGGGTCATGAGACAGCAATTCTGTTGATGATGAATTCCCACTGTTGATATGTTTGTTTTTCGAGTTTGTCGAAAATGTCCTGCGAAACAGCCATCGCAAGAACTTCAAATTGACCACCAAAAACAATACGGCGTTGCCATTCTTCTTCTGGATAGTCTTTCTTCTTTTGGGCAACTATCGCTAGGCGACGATCATATTCTTCTTGACCGAGTTTTTCAACATTTTTGCGTTTTTCCTCTTCGGCGTTGGTAATTTCCCATTTTGACATTTGATCTCTCCGAAGTGGTGGTTGTTAACTGACTGTTGTTGCAGCAGTCTTTTTGTTTGGTAATTTCGGGGCGTTGAATGTATATGGGAATCTTGATGTATCAACATTTCGTCCATCACAGGATAAGAACACAACACACAAAGATCGTTCTAGATCAACTACAAGTTCGACTGCTTTCATGAAGCTATTGACCTTGTAATTGAAATCAATACATTCCCAATCGTAACCGATGATTTTATACATCGCAACGTCTCCTGTAGATTATTATAGTATCAGAAACAAGAAATCGAAGCTGATCGATATTAGACTTGTTTTTAACAACTTCAGCGTGGAACGTGCAGCATGAGCATTCGCAAATTGATGGACATTCGTCAGGTATACGATGCGTTCCTATGATTTCTAGTATGCCATTATAAATGTCGTTCGCTTTGCTGTGTGTGACAAGATTTCTGTAATTGTCATCCAGTGACTCTGCTATTTTATGTATAGTGCTCACGTTACTCCCTCCTATTAAACTGTTTCAATATACAAAACTCGGTTAATAATACTATTCAATATTAACCAGGATTTTTCGATCGAAACAAGCATCTAGACGAAACCAACCACCTTTCGGAGAATCAAGATGACACGCACTGCAATGGATTCAAAAGACGGTATCTGGGCAATTCTCAACCAGTATGATTCGACCATAGGATTCTGTAATCAAGCCGATCGCGTCATGGACGCCTTGATGATTATGGACGGGCTCTGGGAAGAATTAAACTACTCATACAAGGCGGCTGAATTCGCTAAGCATATCGTTGCAATGTGTAACCAATTTGAACGCGGTTGCAGTCATCATATGACAAACGAACGATTGTTCAGAACCAAACAAGCGGCATGGAAGGTTGAAAAACACTTCAACCACTTGCAGACTGACAGAATGTTTTCTGAAACATCGGAATATTCGCAACAAGCTGCCGCCATGACAATTGACGAGTCTGCTTGCCACTGAAACAGGCTTCCAGACGAAACCAACCACTTTTTGGGGATAGTGCAATGAATCACGAAGTTCAACAAGTCATGGGCTCGGCAATGACGGCCAAACAAATGATCGAGATGCTTGAAGATATGCCGCCAGATGCGGTGGTGTTTTTTTCTTGTAACTATGGTGATCACAGCAGGACACAACAGGCACTGCCGATTGAAAGCGTCGAGGAATCAGAAGTAAAGTATTTGTACGACACTGCATACAGTCAATCTGGTATTGCATTGCGTGAAGACCAAGGATCAGATGAAGACGACGAAGAATACACAGACGGCGAAGGTATGCGAAGTATCGTCATCTTGAAATAAACGGTAGTTTGAACCAGTTTTTGTTTTGAGGGAATCATGGCACATATTATCAACCTACCACATGCGATTTATTGTAACGGCGAACTTATCGGGATTATTACTAATCCTGACCCAATCGGCAGTCCGAAATATATTGAGATACTACTTCAAGAGAGTGGAGATAATATCACTCTTCGCCCGATGCACAGAAGCACAGAATTGGCTGATGCAATCAGACCATTGCCTGAAACAATGCCGCATGATCAATCAGAAAAACAAGATTCTGATTGATCCCCACCACGATTAACTGCCTTAGATTCATCGTAACAATCTTTTGGTGATGAAACCAACCACGCCGGAGAGATAAGATGACACAAGAGCATTCTTTCATACCAACAGAACATCCATTCATTTTCACCGATGGTGAAGAACGCATTTTCAGCGATGGCGAGTCTTTTTTTGGTGACCGAGATTGTTGTGGTCACTGTCGTGAAGAGGCGGAGGCGAATAAAACACCTTTCGCTTTTGCCGATTCCCGATCATCTTTCGGTTGTTATGCCGGTCGGTATTGCGACAAGTGTTGGTCAAACAGCGGTTATCGGGATGCTACAGATCCTGATACTGAATTTGATCCAGCTTATGCTGGTGAGGTAATGTACGAGGATGAATATTGAGTCCTCCGTGGTTGGTGGGCGAATCGGGCCGGTTGCTCTTGGAGTTATCCCTTTCAAGCAAGAGTTAACCGGCCCTTTTCTTTTGATACAATTGGTTGAAGTGGACGGTCGGCTCGGTTCAACGCGAAAGCGACGGCAAATAACACCATAACCGACAAAGACAACAATACTTCAATGACAGACATGAGACGTCATATTATTGCTTTAGAGAGCGGCCTAACCGGATCTTTTTAAGGAAACACAATCAATGTCAAGAATTTGTCTTTTTGGTTGTTCTGTTTCAACTGAAATGCCGGATGGTTCAGTGAAATACGAAAACATACCTATTACAGCTGATGAAGCCATTCAAATTTTAGTCCACAATGGGTGGACTGAAGAGTTGGCTAAAGAAGATCTATCGCGTTGTCCTGATCAGTGGATTCTAGTCAACAGCCATACACAGATTTGTTGAGAAAACCATGAACCAAACACAAGAATTCACACCAAAATATTGGATCGCACATTACAAAAAGAATGGCGATGTGTTGCTAGATACAGAGAGCAAGTGTCGCTCAACTACAGTTGAAATTCTTGAAAAACAACGACGTGTTTCTTTTGAAACTCTTGAACAAATCGGCTATGCGATCGATTTGTTCGAATTACGTATAATCAATCTGGTTGAACCAAATGCAGACAAAGTATCCGACAATCGATGAAGTAAACGCGGCTGATCATATCCAGATCTGTCGATGGGTCAGATTTCTACATTCACCTGGTATATGGGCTGTTGGTCTCGACACGTTTGAAGAAGAGCTGGCTAAAGAAGTGTTGATCATGGAGCGTATTTGTGCACGATTACATGAATTTGGTGGTATGACACCAGAAATCAGCAAGTTGATTGGTTGGGACGACTGATGATCAGAATCACAGACGTTCCAGGTAAAATCTCTCAAAATGATATCCGCATCGCTTTTGAAGAGATGGTACGTTCCGAACCGTTGATTACCCACACAACTCCTCTTGGGACAATAAGTATCAATGGTGGTTTTAGTCATTATGCTAATTCAATCACTGATACAATGTTCATCGGATTCGCACTTGGTATGCGGAGGATGGAACGGAAATTGAAAGAAATCAGCGATGAAAAAACATGAAATTTCGGCTGATGACCCAATCATCTTTAAAGATCTGTATATCATTTCTCTCGCTTCGTGTGCCAGATCAGACAGAAGCAAGAGTTTCGAATGTCATGTTGATCTTGAAAATCTGTCACGCACGAAATATATCATATCAGTCGTGATTGATGCTGTTACTGTTGTGTGTGAAACAACTTCCAAAGAATTTGCTGTTGCTCGATATAACGAAGTTGATATTTGATGGCACACAAAGAACCAAAAGGTTTTTCTGATATCAAATCAGGGTCTAAAGTGACCTATATCAAAAAAGTTGGTCTATTATACCAAAGATTTATCGGCAGGGCCGTTATGAAAGGTTCAGCCGGTTGGGTGGTAAATCCAGAAGGAGGAACCGATGCTAATCCAGATATCGTCTCGCAGACGAATTTCCGCAAGACAACTTAAGATCCATTTTCTCTGATCAGTCTGACTAGTTCAAGTGTTTCTTCTTGTGTGTGGTGTTGTTTTGCTAGATTTATAGCCTTACACACCAATTGGACGTTTCCAATCAAATATTCAACTGACGAGTCGATTCTATCTATTGATATTGACAATTGGTCACCAAAAATAGTTGTCATTTTGATATTAGTTATAGCACATCGACCATTTTGATTGTTGAATATCTGCATTAAATAATCTATATTCAAATTTGAACGTCTTTTTATCTTTTTTAATTTGGCGTGAATGAATTTTTGTGGATCAGATTCTAATAGTGGTTTAATTATTTCACGCCATTTGGTTTTATTATATTCGCTACGATGTTCTTTGTTTTCGTGTCGCCATGTTTTATTTCTTATCGATCTTTTTTCTTTGTTTGCTTCTCGATATTCTTTTTCGCGTGTTGTTATTCTCTCTTTGTTTGTTTCGCGATATTCTTTCGAATCAGATGTGATTTTTTCTTTGTTTGCTTCGCGATATTCCTTTTGTTTTGCAGCAACTTTTTCTTTGTTTGCTTGTCTATATGTCCTGTTATATTCTTTCCTATCTCTCATTTTACTACGTTCTTTCTTGTGAAACAAATAAGTAGAAGTTGTTGCTGATATGTTTGATCAAGAGACAACGGACGAACCAACGGAGATATAGAATGTTAGTTACTGTGCCAGGTCTGTCTACCGACATCGTCGATACTGCGAACATGACAAGATTGACCAAAGAATATGACAGACATAAGGTCGAAGTTTTTGCGGCCAAATATTGCTCTATGGATGCAATTAGGAATGGTTGCGGTGACCATTTCTTTAATCATGGTCATAATTCGATGCCATCGTATTCTTTTCATCGATCTGGCGTTGTGACTGGTAATACAGACCATCATGCTGTTGGTGCACCAATCAGACGCCGAGCTGTGTATATTTTATGTTGGTCAAAATCAGACCAATCATGGGATATGTGGTCGTGTGGTACTGCTTCTTCTGGTTCTATCTCTTCTGTTGCACAAGGGAAACGTTTTATCGATAAAATTCTTGATTCTGGCGTTTTGTATTGAATTGGTTTAACGCTGCTTCTCACAGGCTGGTGTAGGTTCCAGCACACTTTAGCAAGCTCGATCTATAGCGGTTATGCCGATCCGCTTGGGCTATTGTTGGTTAATTCGAGGCGTCTTATTAACCAGTGGTACAGTGTTGAAACAGTATCTTATCCAACCGGCAGGTTGAAGAGAAAGAACTGTTTTGATTCCATAGTAATGGCAATGGGTATCTGTTCGGGTTCAAACCCCGGTGAGAGGTAGCGTTAAGCCAATGCAAGCCAGTCTTATAATCAAATCAAATTCTCGATGGTATTCGGTCCCTGTCGAATTCAGAGCGTTACCTAGTAGAATGCTACCAATCCTTGTTGAATTTTGGTCACGACAAGATGCTGCAGATGTGATAGTGAATACTTGCGGTAGCGGTATAAAGATGGTGTTTCAAAACTTGCCAAAACCAGCAGATGCTGTGAATTTTTCGATGAGTGGCTGGTATGATGGTGAGCAATTTGATCATAGTCCAGACTGGTCGAATACCCCTGTGGCACCAGACAAATCGAAAATGGTGGCAAATAATTATTTTAATGGTCCAATCAGAGTTGAAGAATTGTTCGATGACAAAGAACAAGCTTTGAAAAGCACGAAAAGTGTCCATCTTTATATCTGGGATGGTGAAAACTGGTCGTATCAGCAAAATGCTGTTAATCCATTTGCGAGGAAAAATCCATGGAAACGCATGTAGGCTATCAAAGAGTAATCCCACGTGATTTGTTCAACGAAGCGAAATTGTTGAAGGGTTGGGGTTGCATCGCTCTGATTGTGCATAATGAGATGCAGCCAGAAGGTGTTACTCTTGAACACGACACCAGTGAACACCCAGGATTCGATATTGCACAAGATCCTGATTCTGCCGACTTGTATATCACCAATTTGTCTCTAAAATTGTATGACGAAAAAATTATCATTCAATCGTCGTATAATTCAAAGACTCCAAATACGCTGTTTTTTGTCGGCGAAATGATGGGTCATGAAGGCGATGTTTTGACTGATGACGGCAAATTCTCTGATTGTTTTTTATCATATTGTGCCACAATGAAAACCAACAAATGGTTACAGACATGCGGTGTTTGAGGAAATAGATTATGAATTACGAACTCGATCCTCTGACTGATAAAATGCCGTTGGATAAATTCCATTGGAGCAAAGAAGAAAAAGCTCTTATTGGAGAGATGTCTGACTTCGGTCCTTTGAGCAGAGGTCAATGGTGGTTGGTCGATATTTACAAAGGATTTGATTACAAAGGCATTTTTATCAGATCGCACATGACTGATAATGTCGAGTGTTTTCGATTTGTTTGTAATATTTATAATGGAACAGGCGAAGACAAAGAAATATGCGGTTGGAGATTCAGTCCTGTCAATGTGAATTGCAAAGTGAAAGAAGTGATAATTTACAATGACTAGTAAAAGTGATTATTTCAAACCACGAGCTATTGTGAAACATGTTTGTGGTTACGCTGTAGTGCACGGCTATAAAGACGATGTTGTCTATACGCATAAAGATACAATCAGAGAATGCGTCTCTCTGTGTATAGAATGGAAGAATTCTGGTCATTGCACTGCCGGTGATATCGACGCCCTGTTTTTGAATAATCTCATTGAATTTGATCAAAGGACGAACGAGGCACTGCCAGAGTTTATTGAAAGATTGATGAAACAATGAACAAAGAAGATGCCATAACTCTTTCAGAATTTCACTTCTCAAAATCAAAACCATACTTCATTGATAGTATGCTTGTTGTTGGTTCTTGTTTAATCGCAAAAGTGGCCTTTAATGAGATTACCATTGTCCTAAACAATGAAACAGATTTAGTGAAGATGAGAGACATGTGCAATATAGCACTGGGAAATCTGAAAGTCACAGATGAATCAATTAAAGAATACTGTCGTCAAATTAGGGGCGAAGCAGAAACATCTGAGACTACCTGATCAATGGGAGATTATCAAAGACGGTCCCTGTTTACCTGGTGATATGTGTGCTGATATCTCAAATGAAAACAATCCAAAATGGATGCTTTGTACCGAAGAACATGAAGTAGGCGACGATTATAGCACATTTGAAGCATTAATAAGAAGAATAAAATGAACAGAACCATTGTTACACCAGAAGCACTGAGAGCAATCAAACTAACCAATAAATGGAAAAAGATCGAGTGTTTCAACGAAGAATGGAAACATGAAGACAGTGGTTCTTGGACAATGGATGTAAACGGCAGTGGTAAAATGTTTGGTAACAAACATGCTATTGTTTTGATGAATCGCTGCGGCAAACATCATCCAGAATGGCGATTATATGTTGATGGTAAATTCGTCAAATGTTTTGTTGATATCACTCTTACAATGGAAAGTTGTGATATAGCCAAAGAACGTGTTGAAGAATTTATGAAAACTTTTGGTCGCATCGAACTCACGAGAGAACAAATCGGATTTGCTATCAAAGCGATGTCCAGCTATACACGCATCTTGGAAGAGCAGAAGAAAGGCTCGCCCACACCGGCAGATATAGACCACTCAGCTCTGCTGAACAGGCTCCTTAGTGGCAAGGAGCCATTCCCAGAACCACCTCCGTTGTTCTATGGATATCCGTGTTACGAGCTGGAAGAGGGAGAACAGGTAGTTGTTGGATCGATATTTCACGATAGACCTAATAATCGTGTTGCTATCAACCAAAGCCGTGATTGGGAACCTGAAACAGAACTCGGTTCAGAAAACACAGGTGTTGTTGTACACATACCAACTGGTAAAAAGTATTTGTTGTATAGAGGCTCGTATGAAGCTTGGACGCTACAAGAAGATAGAACACGAATGATGCAACAACATCCAGCTTTGATGATAAGGAAAATAAATAATGTCTAATGTTGGCGTTGGTTTTGGTATATATGCAGATCACACCAAATTGATCGAGGTTGCAAGAGAATTGCAAACTTGGATTGATGAAAAATCAGAAAAAATAGTACCAGAAAACGTGGCACCAAATGATTTTGAAATTCCACAGGTGTCTATTACCATGGCCGATTATGCTGCTGCTATTAATATTGACAATGAGACTGTCTGGGATAGTGAAAATTGCTGCGAAGAAGAGTTGTCGTTCGAATATGTGAAGAGACTTTTTGTTCGAAGATGTGAACAATTTTCGTATTTTGTAGAAGCTAAATCAAGTAGTTGATAATATTCAAAGTGTTAAAGAGGACTGATTGTTCACCTTGCACTTTGGAGATAAAATGACTACTAAACTTATACAATTGAGAACCGGACAATTTATTATCGGTGACTGTGAAGTCGGCGATGATGGATCTATTACTGTGACAGACCCGTTTGAAGTGGTTATCGAAACCATTCCAAGACGAGATGGTCAAGGAATGGAACCGCGAGCCGGGATGTTTCCGTATTGTTTGATGTCAGAGAACAGAGTTTTCGAGTTCTCAAAAGATCAAATTCAAATGTCGCCACGAGATGCCGACCGGAATTGTGCAGACAATTGGAGAAGGGTAACAGGCGGGGTTGTTACAGCATCAGAAATACCGAAAAAGGGTATTTTGCTGCAAGGCTGATCAAACACAATTGTTTGATATAATCAGAAACGGCTGACGATTTCCTCCCAAAGGGCACTCCAATCGCCGGTCGTTTCTGTGTTTCCAAAGTGGAAAACGTGTTTAATGTTCATCCGTGCGGTCGAAACTTTTCAACAGGCATCGTAGTTCAAATGCGTTGCCGCCTTCGCCTTCGATACCAGCAATCGCAGACAACAAAACTTTCCGTTTGTGTTCAATTGGCATGATTCCCTGTTTCACCCATTCTTCTTGTACAACAAGTGGGTAGAATCCAATTGATTCGGCACTGTATTCTGGTGTTGAAGAAACTTCTGCACCAATATCAGGCTTGTTTTCTCTTGCCCACTGGCGGTGACCTTCGATTTCTTCTTCAGTCATTTTTATTCGTGTCATTTCAGACCTCTTTGTTACTGCGGACAAGCGGCGAACCCCAATTTTTTGAGTTCTTCAATGTCGGCTGGTAGGAATTCCATGAACAACTTACAACCAGCTTGCGTTGGGAATTTTACGCCATAATGGAGAGGTTTTGCTTCTCCAAATTCATCATTGATGTAAACAGTGATTCCTGATCGACTTCCAATGAAGAGTAGTTTCTCATCAGCCGCATCAACCAATGGTTTGCGACCATATGGGAAATCTTCGGCACCAGCGAACATCGCATCTTCTTGTGGTCCGAATTCTTGAACTGACATCGTATTGTTTCCAGAAGGTGGTTGTTGGTCCTCACCCCCGTGTTTCAGGGGGTGGGCTCTCGTAAATATATTGTGTTGACTATAGCTTCATGACAATTCTCCTTATTAATGTTGGTGTTTCTTGCTGTTTAATCATAATTTCGCAACCTCTTTGTTTCACGGGCCTGCGTCGGGTTAATCGAGCATAATAGACTTAACAGCTATGTTACCACTGAAACACTGGTTTGAACGAAGACAATAGACAATCATGGGGTTTGAAATGCCACAAGATCCAGAACAGAAATTTGTTGTTAGCGTCATCAGCCGAAGTGACATCGCCCTGTCGATTGAGCCATACACTCAATCATGTGATAGAGTCGACCCAACAGACGATCGGTTGACCGACGAGTTTTGTGGCGAATACGCAAACGGCCTATGGCAAGTCAATGCCGACACGGCAAGCATGAGTGAAGACACTCAGGAAGAAGCTGAGATGGCTTGGGCAGCAGAGATGGCTGCGAAATTCGATGCAAGTTGACTACCAAAGAGGGCTTGCTGCTCCTTAAAACGTGTTGCTAACAAGCTGAGAGTCGAGAACGGGCATAAACTGGTACAGACCAGCCTCTCGCCAGACACACAATGATGGGATCTCTGGACTCGCCCATCATTGCACCAATCCAGAGACTTGGTGAGGAGCAGCAAGCCCTCTTTTTCAATTTTGGAGGTATTATGACGACATATGTTTTGCAATATCGGAAAGATGGTGTTCATTGGTCTAATGTTGTCGATGACGACAACTTTGCGGTTGAATTCACAACAAAAAGTGGTGCGATAACGATAGCCAAAGAACTTTCGACTTGCGATCACTTGCCGACTATTTCAAAAGCCGGTAATTCAACCTGGCGTTGCAGCGACAGCTACGGTACCAATGTTTGGGAAGAGTAAACAATGCATTATTCGATTTCTTTAAATGGTATTGGGAATCGGATTAATTCGTTTGTTACTGCACGTCGTAAGTGGCCAGACGCATTATTATGGTGGCCCTGGTATAAAGGCCAACACGGGATCGTCCCATTTTTTGAAGAATTATTCGAACCAAGAGAATTTGTTGTTCGAACGGTAGGCCCAAGACTCTATGAGTCAGTGAACATTTGGAACCTGATGCCGGTCAAGATGTGTGATTCTTCGCCGATCACACGCAATTTTGAAAATGTATCAGACTCTGATAAAAAAGAGATCGTAGATATTGTTTCATTGTTCAAACCAGCTGATAAGCTAAAACCAAGTGTTACTAAAATTGCAAGGAAAAAAGGGATTCATATACGAACTTGGTATGACACTGTGAATGCCACACCGGCTCAGACAGTTATTAAAACTCTTGGATCAATGGATCTCAGTGACACTTATATCGCATGCGATAACCTGATTGTTCAGAAATGGTTATATGACAACTGTTTCACAGCACTTGAACCAAGTTTGTCTCCGCAGGGATCGGTAATAGACTTGTTTTCGTTGGCGATGTGTGATGAATTATTGTTGGACAGAAACTCGACATATAGCGAGCTGGCATTGTATCTTGGTGGTTGTAAGGCGAACGTTAAGTTCTGGTATTAACCAGATTATATCCACTGAAACAGCCTTTCAGACGGAACCAACCACCAATCTGGAGAATCGTTATGAAAGCTCATGTATTATACAGACTCCGTCCGCACTGTGATCGACTCGCACCTCTTCTGAATCCAAATGAAGAAGTGTATAATATCACCCAGAAAAACCATGTCCTCGGCATTGTTTTGTTCGATTCGTCACCGGATGAACGAAGAGAAGTCGAATTGGCATTTTGTGATCTTTATGATCTTGATTCAGACGATAAACTCGTTTGGGTTGAAATCGGACCGAAAGACGGAAGTCTCATTGTTTGATTGAAATCAAAAAGGATTGCTAATAATGGCAACGAAGATCTATTTCTCAAAAGCCGTCTACAAGAAGTTTCTGAAATCGATCGAGCATTTCAAAAAACAGGATGATCTCGATCGGCAAGAAAGTCCAAGACAAATCCCGCTTGAATGGGATTCGTCTATTAAAAATTCGATTCGAGGACTATGTCGAGAAGATCGACGTAAGTATTCTGACGGATTTGCTGACGAATTGTTTGAACATGTTGTTGAGCTTGGTTTGATGATCAAGAGCCCGTATGGTGGGCATATGTTCCCACTACCACCAAACGCCGAACCACTCCCAACAAGGGAACAGTTTGTAGCGGATATTAAACAACGACTCGAAGATCTCAACGCTTAACCGCCGTGTTTCCGCCGAAACAGTATGGGGAAGGGGCCGACAACCGGCTCCGAGATCCACTAGGAGAGTTGAAAATGTTGACTGTATTTCGAACAGTTTGTTCCACTGATTGGAAGTGTCGCCCAAGTCACAGCCTTGTGATCGTTGGACAAGCAGAAAATCAAGAAAAAGCTGTTGAAATGATGAACCAAGATATTCATGTTTGGATGGTTGTGGACGTCGCTGTCGAAAGTGGTAATGAGGTTGAAGTACTAGTTGATGATATTAGCACAACCACCAGAACAGACGTTCTTTTGCTGAAAACACAAGACGAAGTCAAAGAAATGTGGGAGAATGAGGAAAGATGGGAAATGAAACTCGACAGCGGCAAAGTATGCAGAGAATTCGTTGAAAAAATTGATGAAGATCGCACGACAACGGTTTACCATTTCATTTAATCCTTGAAACACTGCTTTGAAGTCCGATTGCAACCACCAGGATGATAAAAATGGTCAATTTCACACATCGCAGCGAATCAAACGAAAAAGAACAGCATATTTGGCCATTCTGTTATTTTCACGGTGAAGCCGAACGCAGAAATGACGAAGCTTTTCAAAATGGTGGAGACCCACCAGACTTGTCTGTGGCAGACGAGCCAATCGATAAGTATATTGTTGGTGATTTGGTTGGTTCTGTTGCAATTCCGTGTACAGCTTATGGCGAACCAGCTGTTGTGATTGTTTCAAGGGATCGTTTCAGTGGCATTTCAGGGCGAATCGGTTTTATTGCTGATATCGAAGGCATGAAACATATCTATTCAATCGAAGATTGGAGATGACGTGACCGACGAAACATCGCAAGAAGAATCTAAGACATATGATGAATGGAACGCTCTTGGTCGCCAAATCATCAAAGGATCTAAAGCAATTGGGTTCAGAGATAAAAAACCTTTATTTCTGAAATCACAAACATCGAACAGGAATGCCCAACGCCATTTTTCTGCTTGTTTAGGTATTACTGGTCCATGGGATGATATGCCGCATTAGTCGTCTTTGAGATTGTTTTATGACACTATTGACACCACTGAGTTCAGTTCCGGTAGAATGTAAATCGTGTTCATCCGTAACAATCCATGTCCTTGGTCGATCAAGCCATGTGTGCGATAAATGCGGTGGTCATATTTATTGTGGATATCCACATTGTGACACAGATCAGATAGTCAACAATAAGGCCGGGAAACCGATAAAATATCATGCGGAACCGATCAAGACGCAATTTCTTGACAATACCGTCGTCGATTGGTTATCTGACGGAGCTGTCGAAATCACAGGAAGATTTGTCTCTGTCGGAAAACACGACAAAGGGCTCTCAATCATCCTTGACACTGGGCGAAGAGTCATCTGGGCTGTCGCAGAATCGGTGGCAGACGAAGTCATCAGATGGTCAAGACAATAAAGAGTGGTAATAATTAACCATTATAAAACCGCTGAAACAAGATAGGGAAGGGGCCACAAAACGCGATCCCCAACCACTATCAAGGAATCTAATAATGAACGAAATGAATTTCGTTGTCAGTTTGACAGTTCAACTTGAAGTTTGCGTTGCTGTCACGAAGGCAGAAGTTGATGAGATGGAAGGCCAAGTTGAAGAACGTGGTCTGATTGGTTCTATGACTACAGCCCAATTAGTGGCTTACGATAAAGTGGTCGAAAAGCTACCAGGAGAGCCTGTCAGAATTGAAGACTGGTCTGTTTCACCTGTATTTGGGTTCGAAAGCCTTCCAGCTGACGAATGCTTCACCATTCGCCATATTTCACGCGGAACTCTCGCAGAACTTTGCAACGATTATCTCGAAACCCATGGGTTCATGCCAGAATGCGTTGCATCTGATGACGCTCGTCTGACTAGCACGATCTGCAAAACATATGCTGCGGCTATGACAAAGGCTTTGAGTACTGTGAATTACGATGATCAAGAAGAAATGGAACAAAACGCCATCGCCGAAGTTGTGGCAGCAATGGGGATCATAATCCCAGATACAAATTGATTGTTAGGGCGGTCTTGCAATGGTAAGGCTTCCCAGCCGCAAGTCGCTTCATGGCGAGTTTACTCATGGAACTGTAGATTCGCCATCCTTCCAGTTCATGTTGATCATGGGAAGTATAATTGACATGGTTATATCAACATGAGCATTTTCAAATAGGAGTTGGTGATGAAAGATTGGGATTATTATCAAACACCAGTTGGTATCGATCCGTTCACATATAATGATCGGAATCGTTACAGAAAACAACTTCTCGATGAGATCAATGACGAGCCACTAAGTGCATTTGTCCGAAATTCTCGGATCAAGGATTTGCCGAATAAAGTAACGGCTTATGCCCAAGAACGCAACAGACCATATCATGCGGCAGTTGCTGCATTGAAAGAAGAATTTTGGACTGATTGCAGAGAAGAACTTGGATATCAAAAACGTCTTGGTCCAAAAGCGGTGGCGACACTCGAACAAAAAGCATGGGATGATGGTCACGACCTTGGTTATTCAGAAATTTTCAGCAAGCTTGAAGAACTTGTTGATTTTGTCAATGAAATGATCGATGGTTTAAAGACCGAAGATTAACAAAACCTGTTCTACTGAAACAACTGATTGAGGAAAACCACCACCAATCGGAGAAAACCATGTACGGTCTGATTTGTTATCTTGAACCAGTTTGTGTTATGGTTGATGGGAAAGCCTACAGACGTTATGTCAATAGAACTCGTCGGATCGAAGATGTGTCAGTACTAGTCTTTCAAGAAAAAGTCAGATATTTCAAAATGAAGAATGACAAGTGTGTGGTGCGTGGGACAATCCACTCCAGGTCTCCGATTCCACGTCCTCTGTGTAAAATCAACACAGACGATGAAGTCAAATCATAAATAGTGTAAGGCTAATTCGGCCATGTGTTTTGTAGTTACCTAATGTGGGTAACTATTGTAACGTTTCTCGAAATGGGAGTTGTGTCGTGAAGAATTTGATCTTTTGTGCTGTTGCCATCATGTGTATGATGGTAATTGGGTTGTCAGGAGTTGAGGCGAGTCGCAGTCGTTCGAAGAGTGTGTCTGTTGTTCGAACGAATTATTCAGATTTGTGTGACCAGTCAAGTGCGGTGTCCTGCGATCAGTCAAGTGTGTCATTGTGTGACCAGTCAAGTGCGGTGTCCTGCGATCAATCAAGTCAAGCAGTCTACAGCGAGTCCTGCGATCAGTCGGCACGTCTCTACAGTGAATCGAGCGAACAGCGATCTCATCGTGCGAAGCTACTGAAGACCGTGCGATCAAGGGCTGTTGCAAGATCATCTATCAGACACACGCCAAATGGTGCAGTGACGCGGTCCGTTTCGACGGCGAGTTATCAAGATTGATCTGAGTTCCAGAAGATAAAGTTCGACTTCAATTGATAATTTTAACGGCATGATAGAAATACCATGCCGTTTGTGTATTAACCATTTTCAGCGTATTGAAACAGAGTGGTATAAGGGAGAAACAAAATGACTATAACGCTCAAAGTGCTGGTGGCTAAGACATTCACTCTCACTAAAGAAGAAGCTAAAGCTTATATCACCGATGCTAAGGTCTATGAAACAAAAGACGGTCTGTCTACACCGATGATCGACATTTATCACGCCTACAGAGGCATGAGCAACAGAGTCGGCACCATCGAAGCTCCGAAAGATTTTGATTCTTGGGACAGGCACTCTGCCGATTTTGATAGTCGTCTTTTGGAATACGCCCAAAATAATCTACCAGACAATCTTTTTATCGACAGGACATGAATCATGCACGACCTAATCGCAAGACGCATTGTTGAAGTGGCAGAAGACGCCGGGATTGAACTTCGATTACAAGAAGATTATTCTGGTCGTGCGATGTACGGCGAAACAACTTATGGTGTTGTTGGGAGTTTGAGTGGCTTCATGCAGGCCGTCGTGATGGCAACTGAATCAGTCGTTGACGATGAAAACAATATGGCATTAGATGCCGGTGGTGCACCTATCAGCACAGATAAACTTGTGCGTGCCATGTCCAGTATTAGAACTGATTCAATGGGCCGTAGTACCATTTTTTATTAATGGAGTTTCCAAAGTGGAAAATGGTATACCAGATATCTGGTGGCCTATAACAGAATCGGTCAAAACCGGTTCGTTGGTTCGCATTAAACATGACCTAAGACCAGAATGGGGTACTCATGTGATGTTTTGGGACCATAGTCACCAAAGATGGCAAGGCCAAGCTTTTACGTTGTTGGGTCAGCGTACCACGTATTGGTCTGCATCAGAACAACCGACCCATTATCAGCCACTTTCCAACTTGGAAAAACCATGATAGGACCAGCAGGATTTATGGCCGGACCTAAAGATGTTGCGGAAAACCATTGGGTCTTCGAACGCAGCTCTGGTTATGCCGGTTATCGGAACACGCAGACAGGAGAATGGATTTATGAATCAGAGTACAAAAAGCTCGAATCTGACTCATTCGATGCAAGAGATGCTCAAGAAACTTCAAATGGACCACAAAACAGGTCAAATAAGTTTCAAACCTGCTGCGATGAATTTATCGGCAGTATGGAGGAGTCTCATCAAACGAGGATACCTCGTCGAAACAAAAGGAACGCCACCAATAGGTGATCTTACCGAACGTGGTGTCCAGGTCAGTTTCGATTGATACACGCCGAAGCTCACGTTGAGAATTCTCAACGTGAGCTTCGACTGCAAAAATTATTCGGCGAGGATGCGTTTGTATTCAGCTTCGTTGAAAACGATCTGTGGCGTTGGTATCGGCCAACGCTCTGTCATAGGATCGTTTTCAAAATCGAATTTTTCTCGTTCGATGACATACAAGCTGTCGTTGCTTTCAAGCCATAAAGCAACGTCTTCGTTTTCGAGATCACAAAAATTGACGTTGTCGATTAAAAGATTTCTGGCAACCGCTTCTGCTGGTGCTTCTGCTGCGTTTATGAAGAGAATCAGAGAATCTCTGTCTTCAACGATAAGAGCCACTTGCATTGTTTTTCTCCGTGTGGTGTGGTGGTTTGGGCCGCGTCTCGCGTCCCTCGCAAAAAATTGTTTCACGGGGGCCGGGGCCGTAAAATCAGGTCTGGATGATTAACGACCATCTTTTCGATGAAACAAATATCTGAAGGGACCAGAAACTCACCACAAACTGGAGAAGAATGATGAAACGGGACCACAATGTCAAACCACAGCATATGAAACCAAATCCGAAGGCACGACCAACCAGGAGTTGGGATGCTATCGACGAGCAAATGGAACGCGAAGCCAACGCTGTCAAGGGTTCAATGCACTCAGCAGGCCAGCTGCGGACCAAGAATCAGATTGCAGACACCAAAGAAACAACAGCACCAAAACGATATCAACGTAACAGGTAGTACAATGTCTAAGAGAACCTTGACCGGCCTTCGTGTAGTACAAGAAGATTTCGACACAGAGCATCAAACATGTGGTGCTGTCAAGGTTTCTAAAAGAAACATCGTCGTTTTGGTAACCAACGGCAATGAAAAGAAATTTGTTGTCGTTGGCTTTTCACGCCATCATGTTCATTTGACCACACAGAAGAATTATAAAAGTTCTATTGACAGGTTTGGTGAATATCGTCCAACTCTTTATGGTTATACTGCTTTGAGCTTGGATTTCGAAGCTGGTCATAAGTGTTTCTGGAACATGCTCAAATCAATCGATGGTAAAGGTTGTCGAAAATGCGTCTGATATTGCAAATCAAAAAGAACAAACTCGGAAGATGGCCATACTCTCGCGATGAAAACGGCAAAGTGTCGATTTTCAAAACTTGGAAGGCAGCACGAGAATGTGCACAAAGCCTGGGTGCGAGGGTGTATCGTATCAAAAGAATTGATCGGATCAAGCTGAAGCTCCATTAACGAGATTCGCACCGCTGGAACAGCTGTTTGAGAGGGACCGACAATCGGTTCTCACCACACCACCATACGGAGAATGACGATGGGATTGCCAGCAGAAATCACAACAGACAAAATCCGAGCTGTCAGCGATATGTGCGACAGTGAAACAATCCAGAACGCCATTGACGAAGCAATGGAAATGCACATCGGACAAATCATCGAAACTCTGACCGAAGTTTACGATTTGTCCAATGAACAACGTGACGAACTTGAAGACCGAATTTTCTGGCGTCTTGAACTCGCACCGGTTCCGGTCGATCCCGATGCCCCACATTGGTCGGTTAACGATACTCATCACCACTGAAACAGAATTTTTAAGGAGGCTTATAATCCAGCCTCCAATTTTCCAAACAGGCAAATAGGGATATAACCATGGACAATCTCACGATCCACTATATGGACGAGTTTGACAACGAAAGTGTCAGAGAAATCAGCCCAGATGCTCTGATGGCTTTTTTCAGCGAGAATGGTGAAACCATCGGTCGCGAACTTGCAGACAACTTCGAGAAAGCTTTGACGATCACTAACCGTGATCCAAGAATGTCCGAACTCGAAGAAACCGATATCTTCATCAGTTATAACGACACCATCAGTTTAGGCTTCGTTGGTGCAGAACTGATGTGTCAGATTCCTGATGAATTCTTCGGCGATAAGATTAACGAGATTCACACCGCTGAAACAGACTTTTGAGAGGGACGGGAAGTCCGGCCCAAACGTCACAACGAACGGAGAATGACGATGAACTGCAACTCAATCGAATACACGACGACAGAAGATCAGCTTGACGCATTGATCGACGCAATGGCTGACATGACAAGCGACGGATTGGACGTCTCAACCCTCTTCCTTGATATCTGAGAACTCCTCGCGAGGAAAGGTGGCGGGCCTTGCGACCCGCCGACCTTGAAACACGACACTGGTGACCGGTTTTAGGCTATTTCGCAAAAGCCACCCGGTCGCCATATAACAAGCAAGACTAGATTACCAGCCATAGCTGCAATACCGAAATAGAAGACTAGAGGTGGGTGGAGTCTTGCAATAAACCTCTCGCATAACTTCCGTGGTGGGTGAGTTAAGGGTCTTGGACTTTAACGAGTTCAGGACCCTTGAAACAAGATGGGGAAGGGGAGATCGCAAAACGCGGTCCCCTGAACCACTATTAGGAGAACCAAATGTTTCGGTATTCAGAACGTCTCAATGCTGTTGTTGCAGAAATTATCGCAACACCAGATGGCCAGCAAATGTTGTCTGAGGTTGGCAACATCACAACAGGATATGACAACGACGGCAGCACTGGTGTTGATATGGTAGAAATCGGCATCGTTCTCGGCACTTCTTTTGCTCGAAAAGGAGCAGGATACCACATCTGGTTGCCGAAACATCCGACCGATCACGTTGGGTATCCTGTCATAGCCAAAGACGAAGCAGAAGCACTTTTGAGAACTGGTAGCGACGGCTGTTAACCGATGTGTCTCCACTGAAACAGGATGGGGAAGGGGGCTGACGAAATCGGCCCCCACAACCACCATTAGGACAATTATATGAGAGGCGATTCGTTTAGTCCAACCAAACACCCAGACGCTCTGACTCTGGGTGAAATTGCTGTTGGTAAGTTATACGTCTGCGTTGCTCATGATCCGCATAGAGACAAATCAACACGCGACTTGGTGATGATAGACTCTATTGGTCCATCGTTTTTATGGATGACTCGCAAAGGATTGCCAGAACAACGAAGTATAATGGACATGTCACTTGTTCCATATAGAGGCATGCTGCATATAAAAGATGGGTTTTGGAATCCTTGGCACAGATTTGAGTCATTGCATATCGAACCAATCGACGATCAAGAAGGCGACCAAGAAGAATCTTCATAATCCTCGGTTAACGACAATCTCTCTATCGAAACAGAATGGGGAAGGGGGCTGACAATCGGCCCCCGCAACCACCACAGGAGAATTGAGATGAGATCAGAGTGGAACAAAATGCTGGTCGCAGGTCCTTGCAAAGTGGTTTTCATCAAAGCTGATGGAACACAAC
>JACCDM010911178.1_pt1 | contig 34155 bp, 37 predicted proteins | sample 7445851 | NCBI WGS metagenome assembly JACCDM01 (sample SAMN15323438, study PRJNA562643) | freshwater metagenome | isolation source: river surface water | place: USA:Blue River Watershed | collected 2017-08-16
AAGACGGAACATTCATGACTCTTTCTAAAAAAGAGCGTTTGCAAGTAGATCGTCTTCGTGCTAAATTAGAGAAAAACTTAGGTTCTATCGCTGACATGTCTAGACTACCTGCAGCCTTGTTCGTAGTAGACATCAAAGCAGAACACATCGCTATAAAAGAAGCTCAAAAATTAAATATTCCAGTTTTCGCAATGGTGGATACGAATTCAGACCCAAGAGAGGTTGACTACGTTATCCCTGCAAATGATGACGCTTCTAAATCAATCGATAAAATTTTAACTTTAGTTACTACAGCTGTTGTTGAAGGTCTTTCTGATAGAGGATCTGAAAAAGAAGTTGAAGAAGTTGCCGCTCCTGCTGTTGAAGCAGAAGTAGAAGCTGCTCCTGCTGCTGAAGCTCCAGCGACTGAAGAATAAATAAAACCATTTTAAGATTGAAAGATTTGAAGATTTCAAATTATTGATTGATACAATTAATAGTTAAGTCCTTAAATTTTTCAATCTTTTACTCTTTAAATTAAAAAAATTATGGCAACAATTACTGCTGCAGACGTAAATAAATTAAGAACAATCACAGGTGCAGGTATGATGGACTGTAAAAAAGCCTTGGTTGAAGCTGACGGAGATTTTGATTTAGCAATCGAAAACTTACGTAAAAAAGGACAAAAAGTAGCGGCTAACCGTTCTGATAGAGAATCTACAGAAGGTGCTGTTATCGCTGTTGTAAACGACGCTAAAACATCTGGTGTTGTTATCTCATTAAACTGTGAAACTGACTTCGTTGGTAAAAACGAAGCTTTCGTGAAACTAGCACAAGAATTAGCTGCTTTAGCTTTGAATTTTGATTCTAAAGAAGCTTTCTTAGCAACTGATTTTCACGGAATCACTGTAGCTGAAAAATTAATCGAGCAAACAGGAGTAATCGGAGAAAAAATCGAAATCGGTTCTTTCGAAAGATTAGAAGGCCCATTCGTTGGTTCTTACATCCACGCCGGAAACAAAATCGCTACTTTAGTTTCATTATCTGCTAATGTTGCTGGAGCTGAAGAAGCTTCTAGAAACGTAGCGATGCAAGCTGCTGCTATGAACCCAATTGCTTTGAACGAAGCTGGTGTTGATGCTGCTGTTATCGAAAAAGAAATCGAAATTGCAAAAGAGCAATTAAGAGCTGAAGGTAAACCAGAAGCGATGTTGGAAAACATCTCTAAAGGAAAAATCCAACGTTTTTACAAAGACAATACGTTAATAAACCAAGATTATATCAAAGACGGTTCTATGAATGTAGCTTCTTACGTAAAATCAGTTGACGCTAACTTAACTGTTACAGGATTCAAAAGAGCTGCTTTAGGATAATCTAAAGAGATTTTAATCTATCCCTATAAATCCCATTCCTAACCGAATGGGATTTTTTTATGCCGAAAATTCCAAAATAAAATGCTAAATTTGAGAAACTAATCCCATAGCTTATGTTCAAATCTAAGAAAGATACCGTATTTGTAATCCTAGCAGGGATTTTCATTACCAATGCCTTGGTTGCCGAATTAATTGGTGGAAAGCTGATTCAAATTGGTCCTTTTGTGATGAGTATTGGTATTTTACCTTGGCCAGTGGTATTTTTAACCACCGATTTAATCAATGAATATTTTGGCGAAAAAGGAGTGAGAAGACTCTCTATTCTTACCGCTTGTTTAATTGCTTATGCTTTTATCATTTTACTTTTAGGGATTGTTATTCCGGCAGCCAAAGGAATAAGTCCGGTAAATGACGAACAATTTAAAGCTGTTTTTGGACAAAGTATGTGGATTATCGTCGGTAGTATTATCGCATTTTTAGTTTCACAATTAATTGATGTTTCTGTATTTTGGTATTTTAGAAACAAAACGGGTGACAAGAAAATTTGGCTTAGAACTACTGGTTCTACCGTAATATCACAATTATTTGATTCTTTCATTGTATTGGGAGTTGCTTTTTGGTTGCCTGGGAAAATTAACTTTGAAACTTTTATTGGTTCTGCCTTAACGGGCTATACGTTTAAATTAGGCATAGCAATACTTTTAACGCCTTTAATTTATTGGGGGCACCGAATTATAAAAAACTATTTAGATAGCGATATACCGGCTTAAAATGAATAAAAACAGATGCAAATGGTGCGTAGGCATTCCGATTTACGAAGCCTATCACGATCATGAATGGGGCGTTCCTGTATATGACGATCAAAAATTATTTGAATTCTTAATCTTAGAAACATTTCAAGCGGGGTTGAGTTGGATTACCATTCTAAAAAAGAGGGAAAACTTTCGCGCCGCTTTTGATCAATTTGATTACCAAAAAATAGCATTATACAACGAAGCAAAAATTCAAGAATTATTACAAGATTCCGGTATTATTCGTAATCAATTAAAAGTGCGCTCTGCGGTAACCAATGCGATTGCTTTTATGGAAGTACAACAAGAATTTGGAAGCTTTAGAAAGTACATTTGGCAATTCACTGATGGAAAACCTATTGTTAATCAACCACAAACACTAAAAGATATTTCCGCCACTACTCCCCTTTCGGATGCCATTAGTAAAGACTTGAAAAAACGAGGATTCAAATTTGTAGGTTCAACGGTAGTGTATGCCCATATGCAAGCCACAGGAATGGTCGACGATCATGTTGCGGATTGTTGGAAAAGAACTAACTAAGTACGAGGTACGATATACGAGGTACGATTTAAAAGTTGTTTTTAATATTGATATTGATTTTTGATATTGAAATTGTGTCTAGCTTTTCAGAATTTCAATAAAATGGTCTCTTGCTATTTCACGACAACCTAAACTTTCTAGATGTGGATTATAAATTTGGCAATCCAGCAATTTATAATTATTTGCTTCTAGATGTCGTGACCAATGAATAAAAGCTACTTTAGAAGCATTCGGTACTTTTGAAAACATACTTTCTCCACAGAAAATGTTGGCTAAATCAACTCCATATAGACCTCCGACTAATTCGTCATCTTGCCATACCTCAACAGATTTGGCTATGCCCAATTCATTCAATTTACAATAAGCGTCAATCATATCATTCGTAATCCAAGTACCGTGTTGTCCGTCTCGTTTTATTTTTTGACAATTGGAAATTACCCCTCTAAAATCGTGATTGAACGTTACTTTGAATATATCTCGATTCAGAATGTTTCTCATACTTTTTGAAACTACTAAATCCTCAAAAAACAATACCATTCTGGGATTAGGCGACCACCACAAAATAGGATCTCCTTCTTCAAACCAAGGGAAAATGCCGTTTTTGTAGGCCAATACTAATCGCTCAGGAGATAAGTCCCCACCAATAGCCAAAAAGCCGTCTTCGCTAGCTTTAGAAACGGATGGAAATACTAAGTCTTTAGTGAGATAATGCATTTAATGATCAAATTTTTCTAAGACAAATATACTATTAAAAAAAACAGCCGTCAATAATGACGGCTGCTCTAATATGTATTTGTAGGATTTTACGAACCGCACATTTCGCATTCCTCAGGGCCTGCGTTACGCGCTTGCTCAATCATTGCTCTGTACTCTTCGGCAGTCATCTCAACGGCTTCGTTAACCACAGCAACGGATTGCTCCTTCACTTCTACTTCAACTACCTCAACTGGTTCTGCTTTTTTATCATTGTTTACTGTAAACTTAATCGCATCGACTGCTGATTTTGTTCTTAAGTAATACATTCCTGTTTTCAAACCTGATTGCCAAGCATAGAAATGCATTGAGGTTAATTTAGAATAGTTAGCATCTTGCATGAACAAGTTCAACGATTGTGATTGGTCAATAAAATACCCTCTGTGACGTGACATATCGATAATGTCTTTCATTGACATTTCCCAAACGGTTTTGTATAGCTCCTTCAAATCTTGCGGAATCAGATCGATATTTTGAACCGAACCATTGTGACGCATGATTTCTTGTTTCAATGATTCGTTCCACAAACCACGCTCTACTAAATCGTGCAGTAAATGTTTGTTCACCACAATAAATTCTCCTGACAATACACGACGGGTGTATAAGTTAGAAGTATACGGTTCAAAAGCTTCGTTGTTTCCTAAAATTTGAGAAGTCGAAGCAGTTGGCATTGGCGCTACCAATAATGAGTTTCTAACTCCATTCGCTACCACTTCTTTTCGCAACGATGCCCAGTCCCAACGACCTGACAATTCTTCGTCTTTCATTCCCCAAAGGTTGTGTTGGAATTCTCCTTGAGAAATTGGAGATCCTTTGAAAGTAGAATAAGGCCCTTCTTCTTTAGCCATTTCCATTGAAGCTGTTACCGCTGCAAAGTATAATGTTTCAAAGATTTCTTGGTTCAATTTTTTAGCTTCGTCACTTGTAAAAGGCAAACGTAACATAATGAAAGCATCAGCTAATCCTTGCACACCAAGACCTACTGGACGGTGACGTAAATTAGAATTTTCTGCTTCTTTCACTGGATAGTAATTTCTATCAATTACTTTATTCAAGTTGCGAGTAACACGTTTGGTAACATCAAATAACAATTGGTGGTTGAAACTTCCGTTTTCCACAAACATTGGTAATGAAATAGAAGCTAAGTTACACACCGCAATTTCGTCTTTAGAAGTGTACTCCATAATCTCAGTACACAAGTTTGACGAACGTATTGTTCCTAAATTCTTTTGGTTTGATTTACGGTTTGCCGCATCTTTATACAACATGTATGGAGTTCCAGTCTCAATTTGAGATTCTAGAATTTTTTCCCATAATTCACGTGCTTTAATTGTTTTTCTACCTTTTCCTTGTGCTTCATACGAAGTATATAACGCTTCGAATTCTTCGCCATATACATCATACAGACCTGGACATTCGTTTGGACACATCAACGTCCAAGTAGTATCTTCTTGTACACGTTTCATGAACAAATCAGAAGTCCACATGGCAAAGAATAAATCTCTAGCACGCATTTCTTCTTTTCCTGTATTCTTTTTCAAATCCAAGAAATCAAAAATATCAGCATGCCAAGTTTCGATATAAATCGCAAAACTACCTTTACGTTTTCCTCCTCCTTGATCTACATAACGAGCCGTATCATTAAACACTCTCAACATAGGAACAATTCCGTTTGAAGTTCCGTTAGTTCCACGAATGTAAGAACCTGTTGCACGAACATTGTGAATTGACAATCCAATTCCTCCAGCTGATTGCGAGATTTTAGCGGTCTGTTTTAAGGTATCATAAATTCCATCAATACTATCGTCTTGCATAGCCAAAAGGAAACAAGAAGACATTTGTGGTTTTGGCGTACCCGCGTTGAACAAGGTTGGCGTAGCGTGCGTAAAGAATTTTTTCGACATTAAGTCGTACGTTTCTATTACTGAATCCAAATCGTTCAAGTGAATTCCAACCGAAACACGCATTAACATGTGTTGTGGACGCTCTACAATTTTTCCGTTGATACGTAATAAATACGAACGCTCTAGAGTTTTAAATCCAAAATAATCGTAGTTAAAATCTCTATTATAAATGATGTGTGAATTTAAAAATTCAGCATTTTCTTGAATTACTTTATGTACTTCCTCTGATAACAAAGGAGACTCTTGATTCGTTCTTGGATTTACATAATGGTACATTTCATTCATCGTTTCAGAGAATGATTTGTTAGTATTTTTATGCAAGTTAGAAATCGCAATACGAGCAGCTAACTGTGCATAATCTGGATGCGCAATAGTCATTGCTGCTGCGGTTTCAGCCGCAAGATTATCTAATTCTGATGTAGTAACTCCGTCATACAATCCTTCAATCACACGCATTGCTACTTTTACAGCATCAACTAAATCATTTAAACCATAACATAGTTTTTTAATTCTATCTGTGATTTTGTCAAACATTACCGGTTCTTTATGACCGTCTCTTTTTACTACATACATAATCTTGTGGGTTTTAAGAAACCAAGAAATCCCTTCCTTGCTTTCGGGTATTTGTTACTAATTGTTTGCGCCTGTGCGCGGTAATCTATTTAGAATCTAAAACAAGTTCAGATTAAAAATCGGCATCGAATGTTATTTTTTGAGCGTCAGAATCGGTATTCATCACCCCTGCTTTTTGGTATTCACCAACACGTTTTTCGAAGAAATTGGTTTTTCCTTGTAACGAAATCATATCCATAAAATCAAATGGATTAGAAGAATTATACACTCTATCACATCCTAATTCTACTAAAAGTCTATCCGTTACAAACTCTAAATATTGCGTCATCAAATTAGCGTTCATTCCAATTAAACTGGCAGGAAGTGATTCTGTGATGAACTTTCTCTCGATATCCAATGCATTGGTCAAAATCTCTGTGATTCTAGCTTTAGGCACTTTGTTTACCAAGTGATTGTTATGCAAGTGAACGGCAAAATCACAGTGCATTCCTTCGTCTCTAGAAATCAACTCATTAGAGAAGGTTAAACCTGGCATCAAACCACGTTTTTTCAACCAATATATAGAACAAAACGAACCAGAAAAGAAAATACCTTCCACAGCTGCAAAGGCAATCAATCTTTCTGCAAAAGAATCAGAGCTAATCCATTTTAAAGCCCATTCTGCTTTTTCTTTAATAGCAGGAAACGTTTCTATAGCGTGAAACAATTCGTGTTTCTCAGCTTCATCTTTAACATAAGTATCGATCAACAATGAATAGGTTTCACTATGAATGTTTTCCATCATAATTTGGAAACCATAGAAAAACTTCGCTTCTGGATATTGCACTTCAGAAACAAAATTTTCCGCTAAGTTTTCATTAACAATTCCGTCAGAAGCAGCAAAAAATGCTAATATATGCTTGATGAAATATTTTTCATCTGCATTTAATTTATTGTTCCAATCATTTAAGTCGGTATGCAAATCAATTTCTTCAGCGGTCCAAATACACGCTTCTTGTTTTTTATACCACTCCCAAATATCTTGGTGTTTTATCGGAAAAATAACAAAACGATCTTTGTTTTCTTGTAAAATTGGCTCAATTGCAGACATAGTTATTGGTTTGTTTTTTTGATTGAAAATAAGTAAGATTTTGGATTGTTTGGGGATTACAAAGATTGTGAAATATTGCGGTTATTAAAAGTCAAACTTATTCACAATCGGCTCTAGTTTTTAACAAAACCAAAACCAACAAACATTTTTAGCCAAAACACAATTTATTATAAATCAATGTTTTGGAAACTAAAAAATCGATGTAGTGCCATAAAATATGGGGATTTTAAAAATGCAGAAAAAGAAAAATGTCCTGGTGAGGACAATTATTTTTTTAGATCCAAAGCTACTTTTTCAAGCTCCAAATACCAATCTTCTCCAAACCTTCTAATCAATGCTTCTTTGACGAATTTATAGACCGGAACTTGTAATTCTTTGCCTAAAGTACAAGCATCATCACAGATGTGCCATTTGTCGTAATTCACAGCAGTGAATTCGGTAAAATCTTTTACTCGAATGGGATACAAATGACAAGAAACGGGTTTTTTCCAGCTTACAATTCCTTCATTGTAGGCTTGTTCAATACCACATAAAGCTGTTTCACCATCAAAAATCACATACGCACAATCTTTTCCTTCAATTAGTGTGGTTTCAAAATCACCATCTTCTCCTTTTACCCAAGTACCTTGCGCTTCAATTGCAGTAATTCCTTCAGGACGTAAATAGGGTTTTACTTTAGGATAAATTTCTTCAAGAATTTTAGTTTCATCTTCATTTAATGGCGCTCCAGCATCTCCATCTATACAACAGGTCCCTTTACAAGCAGACAAATTACAAACAAACTCTCTCTCGAGTATTTCTTCTGAAACGATGGTTTTTCCTAATTGAAACATTGGATACATATATTGAATAATGAAGTGCAAATGTAATCAAAGCACTTGAAGAAATTAACTCCTATCGTATCATAAATTTAAAGACTTCAAAATCAAGGTGAAAAAATATAACATTATCAATTAATTTCCTTAAAAGTGTAACTTTGCAACAAAAAAGAATATGTTTGAAATTGACTTCAGAGAAATATTAACAGTTGGAATGGTATTGTTTGCCGTGATTGATATTGTAGGTAGCATTCCAATCATTGTAGATTTAAGAACCAAACACGGTCATATTGAATCAGAAAAAGCATCCATAGTTGCCGGAATAATTATGATTGTCTTTTTATTTATTGGTGAAGAATTTTTAAAAATAATTGGTATCGATGTCCATTCTTTTGCCGTAGCAGGATCCTTTGTCTTGTTTTTCATTGCCTTAGAAATGATTTTAGGAATTCGCATCTATCGCGACGAAGAATCCAGTTCAGCCTCTATCGTGCCTATTGCCTTTCCCTTAATTGCAGGAGCAGGAACCATGACTACATTACTTTCTCTACGTTCTGAATTTCACACTATCAATATTTTAATTGCTATTTTATTGAATTTGATTTTAGTTTATATTGTTTTGAAACTATCATCAAAACTGGAACAATTATTAGGGAAAAACGGTTTAGGTGTTATTCGTAAAGCTTTTGGAGTAGTACTTTTAGCTATAGCTGTTAAATTATTCGCCGCTAATGTTAAAGGTTTGTTCGTCTAAAAGAAATTTTTATAAATTTATCCCCTATTTAATTAAATGCAATGATTTACAATCTGTCGGCATTTATAAAATAACTATATTATGAAAATTTTTACAGCTGTTTTGATTTTTTTGGCTTCTGCTTTAATTATCTTTAATGCCACCCGTCTTGATTTTAACCATTTATTGCAAGGAGATAGTATGTATGCCTTAATTGGTATTGCAGCTTCTTTTTGTGCGGTGCTTATTCTTTTGATTTTTAGAATGTCAAAAGAAATTGAAAAAAGAATGAATGACTAACACCTTTGACGTACTTATTATTGGTGGTGGAGTTTCAGGGATATCCTGTGCGCTTGTTTTAGGTTCAGCCAAAAATAAACCCTTTGCCTCCAAAAAGAAAATTGGAATTTTTACGCATCAAAAATCATCTGCACTACAAGAAGCAGTTTTCAATAATGCTTACGGCATTATCCCTGGGAAATTAGGCTCTGAATTATTAAACGAAAGCAAAACGCACCTCTCAGCAACCTACCCGCACGTTACACAAATTCCCGAAGAAAAAGTACTAAAAATTGAGGGAAAATATCCTGATTTTACTGTAACATCTAATAAAAACACCTATAAAACCCAATATATCATTGTTGGAATTGGTTCAGCCAATACATTCGACATTGAAGGACTGAACCAATTTGTAGTCCCTCACCAAAAATCATTAGCCGAAAAAAAACGCATACAATTACTAAACACAGACCACAAAGTAATTGACGGTATTTATGTAATTGGAACTTTAGCTGGATGTAGAAGTCAGCTCACAATTGCCGCTGGAAGTGGAGCAGCCGTTGCAACAGATCTACTTACTCTTTGGAACGAAGGAATTCCTGTTCAGGTGCATGATAATAACAAAAAATAGCTAACCTATTCTTCTTTTAAAACAGCTATTTGTTGCACATCAATCCCTGCTTTAATCAAAAACTGAAGACCGGAATCGTCACGGTATCCATTGTGATACACTACCCTTTTTATACCCGATTGATGAATTAATTTACTACACTCTTTACATGGAGAAAGCGTGATATATAAGGTAGCACCTTCACAAGATTGTGTAGAACGTGCCACTTTTAGAATTGCATTGGCCTCAGCATGCAAAACATCCCAACGCGTCAATCCTTCTTCGTCTTCGCAGCAATTTTCAAAACCAGAAGGCGTCCCATTATAACCATCAGAAATAATCATTCGGTCTTTGACAATAATAGCACCAACTTGTTTGCGTTTACAATATGATAAAAGACTCCACTCTTTTGCAATTCGCAAATACGCCTTGTCGTATTTATTTAATTTTTTTTCTTCCATTTTTAATATTGATTCCAAATTTCATTTTCTAATATCATTGGCACAACTACTCCTATTACAAAAGCTGAACTCACCAAAATCCAATCTCTCTTAGAAAATTTAAAGAGACTTTGTGTGACATAAGCCACTATTAAGACCGCAAAAACAACAGCAATTTGCGCTCCTTCAATTCCTAAAGCAAACTCCGACAAAGGTCCTAATTTGGAATTTGAACTCCCTCCCAATATCGTTTTAAAATAATTAGAAAATCCTAAACCGTGAATCACTCCAAAGAAAAGGGTAATCAAGAAAATCAAATTCAAGCTTTCTTTTCTATTGGTTTTACCTAAAGTAACCAAGTTAAAAAGTGCCGTAGCCAAAATAGTTATAGGAATTAACAACTCTACAACGTTGGCTTTGATAACCAAAATTGCATATACTGAAAGTAATAAAGCAGTAGTATGGCCCAAAGTGAAAAGGGTCACAGAAAGCAATATTCTTCTCCAATCTTTAAATGTAAACGGCACAACTAAAGCCATTAAAAACAACACATGATCATACGCATGAATATCTATAACATGGCGTAATCCAATTTGAAAGTAGATCAAAAATTCTGACATTAGTCCAGTATTGAATTGATTAAGGGATGTAAACTTACGATTATTTTTGAAAAGACGAATTAAGTGCCTGTCTAATCCATTTTAGAAATAAAAATTTATCACTAAAAATTTCGATTGAAAAACGTCTTTTTTTCAAAAAAAACGTACCTTTATCGTAATTAAAAACTTATATTATTATGTCATTTTCAGATTTATTTGATAGCGAATTTAAAACCAGAAATAAAGGTCATTTCTCAGCCATTGTTCGCGTGGCACTTGCCGATGGAAAATCTTCACCTGAAGAAAAAACGTTTTTAGACAAATTAGCTACAAATCTTGAAATTTCAGCTTCGGAATACGAAGAAATTTTAGCGAATCCATTGAAATATCCAATCAATCCACCTTACTTATATAACGATCGATTGGAACGTTTATTTGACTTAGGCAGAATGGTTCATATTGACCATCAATTAGGTGACCACCAAGAAAAATTATTAGAAAAATTAGGAATCGCTTTAGGATTTACCCCTGAAAACATATGCTACGTAGTAAACAAAGCATTATCATTGATTGATAAAAAAGTAGATTTAGATACTTTCATCTATGAAATGAAAAACATGTACAAATAAACGCATCGTCCCTACATTATTAAATACTAAAAGCTCCTTAAACAGGGGCTTTTTTAATTTAGTAGTATCAGAAAATTATTTGGAAGTCACAAATAGGGTGTTTTTTGTGAAAATGACACAAATTTTATGTTGTAGCTGGCTATCCTTGTATATTTGCTAATCAAACTGACAAATTCAGGTAAAAAAATTATTATTTTTAGCAATTCAATCACTAATATTAAGAATTTATGACTATTCGAAAAGGAAATCCCGAAGACATGAAAGGAGTATTAGCTCTAATTCAAGAATTGGCCCATTTCGAAAAAGAGCCTGATGCCGTTGTTATAACTGAAGAGGATTTAATTAGAGATGGTTTTGGGACCAATCCGTTATTTCATGTTTTTGTTGCTGAAATTGAATCTACCATTGTAGGTATCGCTTTATATTATTACCGATATTCTACTTGGAAAGGAAAAACTATACATCTTGAAGATTTAGTCGTTAAACAAAGTATGCGAGGAACTGGCTTAGGATATGCCTTGTATTCAGAAGTAATCAAACAGGGGAAAAAAGACAAAGTAAGACGAATTGAATGGGCTGTACTAGATTGGAACACACCCGCAATTGAATTCTATACAAATTCAGGAGCCAAAGTTTTTGATGATTGGAGAGTGGTGCAAATGGACGAAGAAGGAATTAACTATTTTCTTAAAAACAAATTAAAATAAAATTATAGCAGTACTATTATATGAAAATATTCAAATTTGGAGGTGCCTCTGTAAAAGACGCCGATGGAATCAAAAACGTGTACGACGTTTTACAAAAAGCAGGTTACGAAGATGTGCTATTAGTGGTTTCAGCTATGGGCAAAACGACTAACGCATTAGAAGTAGTAATCAAAAATTATTTTGACAAATCGCCTGAGTTAAGCTCATCTGTACAAGAAATTAAGAAATACCACAATCAAATCTTATTGGATTTGTTTGAGGATGACAATCACCCCGTATTTGGATCTGTAAACGAACAATTTTCAGATTTAGAGTACTTCTTAGCACACAATAAATCGCCAAATTACAACTTTGTTTACGACCAAATTGTGAGTTATGGCGAGTTAATTTCGACTAATATTTTGAGTCACTTTATGAATTTTATGAACATCAAAACACAATGGTTGGATGTTCGTAACTTCGTCAAAACCAATGCTAATTACAGAGACGCAGAGGTAGACTGGGATTTAACCCAAAAGAATATTGCTAAAAATATAGCACCGAAAATCTTGAACATTACACAAGGATTCTTGGGTTCTGACGAGAATAATTTCACTACCACTTTAGGACGTGAAGGTTCTGATTATACTGCTGCTATTTTTGCTTACTGCTTAAATGCGGAAAGCGTAACTATTTGGAAAGATGTTCCTGGAGTGATGAATGCTGATCCTCGTTACTTTGAAAACGCAAGTTTGTTAAATCAAATTTCGTACCGTGAAGCTATCGAATTGGCTTTTTATGGCGCATCGGTAATTCACCCAAAAACATTACAACCATTACAAAAGAAAGAAATTCCTTTGTATGTAAAATCGTTTATCAATCCGTTGCTAAAAGGGACAAGCGTTTCAAAAGGTGTTGATTTAGAACCTCTTTTACCCTGTTTTATCGTAAAAAGAAACCAATTATTGATTTCGCTTTCTTCAATAGATTTCTCTTTTATTATGGAAGAAAATATTAGTGAAATTTTTGGTTTATTCCACGAATACAAAATCAAAGTGAACTTGATTCAAAATTCAGCAATTAGTTTTTCTGTTTGTGTAGAAGACAAGTTTGACAACTTCAAAGAATTAAACGCTATTTTATCTAAAAAATTCAAAGTGGATTCTGAAGAAAATGTTACATTATATACTATTCGTCATTTCAATGATGCGGCAGCACAAACTGTTGAAAAGGATAAAACCGTTTTGCTTAAACAAGTAAGTCGTGAAACAATGCAAATTGTAACTAAAGAATAAATCGAATTTCTTTTATAACAAAAAAGCACCAATAAATGGTGCTTTTTTTTCTAATAGTGGTATAAAACCCCCTTGATTTCATCAAAAGATTCCGAAAGTATTACAACAAAAGGGCTGTTTTTTTGAGCTGCTTTTTCTTGTAATCTTCTCTTTTTCATTGCAGTTAAATCATGTTCTGAAACACCTTTCATTCTGCCCAAAAAACAGTAATTATTTCTCCTTTTGTCAATCCCATAACTTGAGATTCTTTGAGAAAAACAACGTCTCGAAAATCTTTCTTGTATTTTACATCAATTTTTGAAGAAACTGTTTGACTGACTCCAGTTTTAGTATCAATTACACTGTTCACAGCATATTTACTAATTTTATTTTCTTCCAAAGAACTAGGAAAATAAAAAGAAATAACATCTTGTTGTAACTATTTATAATTAACCCCTATTCTTTCTCCATTATGCTTCACTATTTCATGAGTTTGAGAAAATAATGGAAGAAAAAATAAAATAGCTATAATTGTAATACATCCTTTTCTCATTTTTTTTTAAAATTTTAATTGGTACACATTGTCTAAATCTTTTTCAGAACTAATATTCACATCCAAATCTGTAACAAATCCAGAATTCAATCCATATACCCAGCCATGTAAGGTTAATTCTTGACCGTTCCTCCATGCTGATTGTACTATAGAAGTTTTGGCTAAATCAAATACCTGTTCTTTTACATTTAATTCAACAAACTTATTGAATCGCTCATCTTCATCAATAATTGAATTTAAATATTTATCATGTAATCGATAAACATCTTTAATATGACGAATCCAATTATCAATAATTCCAATAGAATCATTTCCTAAAGCAGCTTTAACTCCTCCGCAGCCATAATGCCCACAAACAAGTACATGCTTGACTTTTAATACATTTACAGCATAATCTAACACACTTAACATATTCATATCTGAATGAATTACCATATTGGCAATATTTCTATGTACAAAAACTTCACCTGGCTTTGCGCCAATAATTTCGTTGGCAGGAACTCTACTATCTGAACATCCAATCCATAGTAAAGGAGGTGTTTGTCCTTTAGCTAAATCTTGAAAATAATTAGGATCACTTTCTAACGAAGTCTCTACCCATTTCTTATTATTATCTAATATTTTTTTATAAAAATCTATCATTTTTTATGATTTAAATTGTCAATTAATTAGTTAAAATTTCACTACCATCGAATTAATTAATCGCATCAAAACGTTTCACTTCTTTTTTTACCATTTCTCTTTTTAATGCATCATAATGATGTTCTATCGTAACATGATTGTCTTCACTATTCTCCAATTGATACTCCTTTTTAAACCCTTTCAATTTGACTTTAATATGTTCTTCTTTAGCTCTAATCGTTTTAAACTCGAGTATTAAGTCTAAAATATCATGTGCAATATAAATCGTATCTTTAGCATCAATAATCACTTTAGAATTCCCAGGAATTGAATTTAATGTTTGTTTGATAGCCGCTTTATTCAAGAACGAAACTTCCTGAGCTAAATCGATATGAATTACATCTCCATCAGCATACTCTTCTTTTCTAAAGATGTAAGCTCTTTTCAAATTTCCTTTCAAAATAAAAACCACACTAATAATCATCCCTAAGGCAACCCCTTTCAGCAAATCTGTAAATACAACCGCAATTAAAGTGGCAATAAAAGGAACAAATTGGTACTTTCCTTTATGCCAAAAATGAACAAAAGTAGCGGGCTTTGCTAATTTGTAACCCACTAAAAGTAATACTGAAGCCAAAGTCGCCAATGGTATTTTATTTAACAACAAAGGAATTGTTAAAACACTGATTAATAATAAAACTCCATGAATTATAGCCGACATTTTGGACTTTGCACCTGCCGTATTATTAGCAGAAGAACGCACCACTACAGAAGTCATTGGCAGGCCTCCTAAAAGAGAACTTACAATATTTCCAATACCCTGGGCTTTCAATTCTACATTAGTGTTTGTGTATCTTTTTTGAACATCCATTCTATCTGCTGCTTCAATACACAACAAAGTCTCAATCGATGCTACAATAGCAATGGTTAATCCTACAACCCAAACATCTGGATTCAAAAAACTGGCAAAGTTTGGCAACACAATAATTTGTTTGAACTCGTCTATAGAAGTAGGAACGGGTAACGAAACTAAATGTTCCTTTGCAATGGCTAGAGAGCTTCCTGAATTAATAAAAATTTCATTTAAAATGATACCCGTAATAACGGCTACTAAAGCCCCTGGAATTAGTTTTATTTTTTTTAGAAAGGAAACTTTATCCCATGCAATCAAGATACTCAATGAAATGAATGACACTATAATCGACCCTAATTGAACATAGTTCAACATATTGAATAAGAATGAAAATGTGTTACTACCATCTGACTGTATGAAAGATTGGTCTCCTTCAAAATCGCTATCAAATCCAATAGCATGCGGTAATTGTTTCATGATTATGATGATTCCAATACCTGCTAACATCCCTTCAATAACATTGGTAGGGAAATAATTGGATATAGTTCCTGCTTTTATAAATCCAAGAACTAATTGGATTAAACCTGCAATAAAGACCGCAGTTAGAAATACGTCAAAGGCTCCTAAATCAGTAATTGCTGTTAACACAATTGCTGTTAATCCTGCAGCAGGGCCTGAGACACTGATATGAGATTGGCTTAAATAACCTACTACAATTCCGCCTATTACTCCTGAAATAATTCCCGAGAATAATGGGGCTCCTGAAGCCATTGCAATTCCTAAACACAAAGGTAGTGCCACCAAAAAAACCACTAAGCCAGAAGCGAAATCTGATTTAAGGTTGGCAAAAAGATTGATTTTTTTTGTCATTATATTGAACTAAAATTATACATAAAAGTAGCTCACATTGAAGAAAAATGTGAGGAAATACATTTTAAAATGACTCCATTTTAAAATAGATTATGTACTAAATTAATTCGGGTGGTGGAATAAAAATTCCTAAAGAAACATCATCGTGTTTCAAGGAATTTTCAGTCAATATAGTTTTTGATACAACATTAGAAAGATAAATTCTGCTGAACACCTGATCGTAATAAAAAACAAGCTTTATATCTTTATGGATTTGTTCTTCTTCTGAAAAACTATAGACAACGGAAACATCTGCATCATTCTCAATAGCACTTACAACTGCAGGTGTTATTAAAAATGTAACAAATAGAAAAAGTAATATTCCAGCTATTTTTTTCATTGCAACAAAAATAGAGTTTATATTGAGTTTTTGGAATTAATTAAAAAAAAATTAACACATTAAAAACCCTTTTAAATCTCTATTCTTCAAATTTCTCGTGCTTGATGATTTTAGCATTAATCATAAAAAACACATTCTCCGCTATATTCGTACAATGCTCAGAAATACGTTCTAAATGCTTTAAAACAATTACCAAATTAGTTCCAGAAACGACCGCTTTAGAATTCACTTTCATTTCACCAACAATATTATGAATGGCATCATCGGTTTTATTTTTGATACTTTTGTTCAAAATAAAAATTTCACCGATTGTAGTCTCATCACGAGTTAAAAAACATTCATTCGTTTTGATCGTGATTTTTTCTACTTCTTTTGCTAACTCCGCAACTTGAAATCTAGAAATCAAATCGTGTTTGTCTTTTGTATTTTTTGCTTTTTTGATAATGCTTATTGCCAAATCTCCTATTCGCTCAATTTCATTACTGATTTGCATTGCCGACATAATGAAACGTAAATCAGACGCAACAGGTTGTTGCAAAGCGAAGATACTCTGACAAATTTCGTCAATTTTTACATCTAATTTATCAATTTTGTGTTCGGTCTTTTTCACCTCTTTTCCTTCAACAGCAGTTTCAGAAAGCAATGCTTTAACTGACTCTCCTACTTGATTTTGGGCAAGAATACCTATTTTTTCGATTACTGTTTTTAACTTTTCTAATTCTATTTCAAAGTGTGTCATCTTATTATTTTTTAAAAGATAAAAATTACAAATCCTATTTCCTACTTACATTACTTCTTGAATTATCCAAATCTTCCAGTAATGTAATCCTCCGTTTGTTTTTTCTCTGGTTTGGTAAAAATAGTATTTGTTTTCCCCATTTCAATCAATTCACCCATATAAAAGAAAGCAGTATAGTCACTTGTTCTTGCGGCTTGTTGCATATTATGAGTCACGATAATGATCGTATATTGTTCTTTCAATTCGTGAACCAATTCTTCGATTTTTGAAGTAGAAATAGGATCCAATGCACTTGCAGGTTCGTCCATAAGTATAATATCTGGACTTACTGCCAAAGTTCTAGCGATACATAGTCGTTGTTGCTGACCACCAGAAAGTCCTAAAGCCGAATCGCCTAACCGATCTTTAATTTCGTCCCAAATAGCTGCTTTACGCAAAGAAGTTTCAACGATTTCGTCTAACTCTGTTTTATCTTTTACACCGTTAATTCTTGGTCCATAAGCGATATTCTCATAGATAGATTTTGGAAACGGATTTGATTTTTGAAAAACCATCCCTATTTTCTTTCTAATATTCACGACATCAACATCATCATCATAAATATCAATTCCTTCAACTAATAGATTTCCCGTTATCTTAACATCTGGAATCAAATCATTCATTCTATTGATACATCTCAAAAAAGTAGATTTTCCACAACCTGAAGGTCCTATTAAAGCTGTTACTTTATTCTTTGGAATCTCCAAAGAAATCTCTTTTAATGCTTTTTTCTCTCCGTAGTATAACGATAAATCTTCAACTGTAATTTTAATATCTTTCATTTTCTTTTTATTATTACCCAAATAAGTATCCTAATTACTTTGCTTTTCTTCTAATTCTAGATCGTATTACAACTGCTACAAGATTTAATGATAATGTTAACAACAATAAAACTAACGTAGTAGCAAATTGTATCGGCATTGTTTTCTCTACATCAGATGATTGTGTAGACATAATATAAATATGATATCCCAAATTCATGAATTGATCACTCAATGAACCTGGTAACGTCGCCAAATAATACGCAGCTCCTGTAAATAGTATAGGTGCTACCTCTCCAGCTCCACGACTTACAGCCAGAATAGTTCCTGTCATAATTCCTGAAATTGAACCTGGAAAAACCACTTTTTTTATAGTTTGCCATTTCGTTGCGCCTAAAGCCAAACTAGCCTCTCGCAATTCTCGAGGAATCGTTTTTAAAGCTTCTTCTACCGAAACAATAATCACTGGCAATGTCAATAATGACATAGTAAGACTCGCCCAAAGAAGATTGGGCTGACCCCAACGCAATTGACCTCCATTAAAAACGGTATCAGCTCCTGAACCTACAAATTGAATAAAGAACCCCAATCCAAATAATCCAAAAATAATGGATGGTACTACTGCTAAAGTTCGAATGGAGAAACGAACAGCTGTAGCTATTTTAGAATTTTCTTTGGCATACTCCGTCAAATAAATTGCCGTAATAGTCCCAAAAGGCACTGCTGCAATTGACATTACAATTACCAATATAAAAGTTCCTATCAAAGCTGGAAAAATTCCACCTTTGGTCATTCCGTCAGTTGGAAATGAACTAATAAACTCCCAAGAAAATTTATCTCTCCCTTGATAAACAATGATTCCAAGTATAATAAAAAGGATAGCAATAATTAATGCAACTGCTACTTGTGTAGTCCCAACAATCAATTTCTCTTTAATATCAATTCCTTTTCCTCCCTTAGAAAGAAAATGGTTTTCTGTTGTATTTGTATTCATAACTATTTTCCTTGGAATTTCTTAATTAATTTTCCTTTCACATAGAACTCTGCCAACGCATTCAATGCAAATGAGAAAATAAAAAGTAACGAGCCGATGAAGAATAACACACTGTAATGCGTTTCGCCAAAAACAGTTTCAGCCATTTCAGCACCAATGGTTGCTGCAAATGTGCGCACACTCTCAAATGGATTCGCCGAAACTAAAGCTGCGTTACCTGTAGCCATCAAAGCAATCATGGTTTCGCCAAAAACACGTCCAACACCTAATAACAAAGCCGCAAAAATTCCGGGAGTAGCCGCTGGCAGAACAACAAAAAAAGCAGTTTGCCATTTGCTCGCACCTAAAGCTAGACTAGCTTCTGTATAGGTTTTAGGAATGGATGATAAAGCATCTTCTGAAATAGTGTAAATGATAGGTATAGCAGCTAATGCCATAGCTATACCTCCAATAAAAGCATTCAGTCTTGAATCATAGCCCAATACATTTTGAAAAAAAGAAGCCAACACCATCAAAGCAAAAAATCCAATCACCACCGATGGGAAAGCTGCCAGCATTTCAATAACAGGCTTTATGATTTCTTTGGTTCTTTTAGAAGCAAAACAAGAAGTGAACAATGCTGCTAATACAGCCAATGGACCCGCAATTAACATCGCAATCAAAGTTACTTTCAAAGTCCCTATCAGCAATCCTATTAAACCAAATCTTGGATTATCTGATACCGGAACCCATTCTGAAGTTCCAAATGTGTTCCAAGTCTTATCCTTACCTTCTTGGTTTTTAGTTTTTATATCATTTTCTAGTTCTGGACTAGATTCTATTAATGACTCTACCTCAACACCACCATACGATTCAGGAGCGGTGTCAGCCTCAGATACCGTTTCTGAACTATCTGATTCAGACATTAAATCCTCCGTTGGCACACTACCATACGATTCTGGTTGCAATTCTTCAGAAGAAGTTGAATCGTAGTTTTCTGCAGTAGCAGTAGACACCTCAGTGGTAATCGCTTTTTTCTCTTCTACTCCAAAATTAAAAATAGGCAAGGATTCCTTAAAAACGAAAACGAAGATCAATAAAATGATTGCAATCGATAAAAATGCTACTGACGAGATAATTTTCTCTGCAAGAAATTCTGAAAGTCTAAATTGTTTTTTTAGACTCTCTTTTGAGAAATTAGTTGTTGACATTTGAGAATTCATCTGAGTGGATTAAAGAAAAATAAAATTGGACTTAAAAAATTATCCCTCCCTAAGTAGGAAGGGATAATTACTTGTTTTTACTTTACTGGAAAGTATCCTACTCCTGCAATTATTTTTTGTCCTTCTGAACTCAAAATCCAGTCAATGAATTTTTTAGTTTCACCTGTTGGCTTTGAAGTTAAATACATGTATAAATATCTTGCAATTGGATATTTTTTGTTTTTAATATTTACTTCTGTTGGCAAATATCCTTTACTATTAGCATCTTTTTTTACTTTACAGTCTTTAACACCTTCTGCATAAGCCGCTCCACCATATCCAATACTGTATTTGTCTTTTTTTACCGCATTGATTATAGCAGCAGTTCCTGGCAAGGTTTGACAAGTGGCTGCAAAATCAGTTTGAACTACGTGCTCTTTAAAGAACTCAAATGTACCTGAGCTACTTTCTCTACCATACAATTGGATTTTAGCATCATCTCCTCCTACTTGTTTCCAGTTGGTAATTTTTCCAGAGAAAATACCTCCAATTTGAGCAATTGTTAATTCCGAAACTTTATTCCCTTTATTTAGAAAGACAGACAAACCATCTTTAGCACAAGGAATTTGAATAGCATTTTTTCCAAATTTTGCTTTAATTTTCTCTAACTCTGCAGGCTTAATTGGACGACTTGAGTTAGCAATATCTGTAGAACCATTAATCAAAGCAGCTAATCCTACTCCTGAACCACCCCCAGTTACTTGAATAACTGTTCCAGGATTTTTCTTCATATAGATCTCAGCCCATTGTTGTGATAAAATCACCATAGTATCCGATCCTTTAATTGTAATTTTACCTAAGGAAGTAAAAGAATACCCAATAGCCATTATTACTAAAACAGCTATAATTTTTAATTTTGTTGTTTTCATTTTGATAAGTTTACTAGTTATATATTTTTAGAAATTAAATTGAGCTTGTAAACGCAATAAATTACCTTGCTGTCTGTTGTTTCTTAAAGCACTATCTTCAAAAGTTCTATCAGCAATAACCCACTCAGCTGTTAATTCAAAAGCTTTGAAAGGTTGCCATTCGATTCCTAATTCGTAGTCTCTAACCACATAACTTCTTGCATCTTTTTCAAATTTCTTACCACCATTATAGTATTGAAACTTTGCAAAAGGATATAAATATTGTTGTTTTGGCAAATCCAATTTGTAGTTCAAAGTTAGGTACCCACCTTCTAAATGAGAAACTGCAACTGAATTAGTAACCTTTTCATAACGTGGCCCTTTTCCAATATTATATTCGGCTTGAATTCCAAATGGTTTTGGATATAAAATAAAGGAGGCCGCTATTCTTTCATCGTCTACATACGTCTTTTCGTTTACCGAAACTCCTGAAGAAATTTCACTTCCAAAAGCCCATTTTCCTTTATAAGCCTGAAGTCCTGGTTCAATAATTTGCCCTCCTATTTCAAAAGGATAACTAATTCTAGTAACTACGTGTAAGTTTCTATTTCCTTCTGATTTATTGGCTGTTTGCCCATTGTATGCTCCGAAAGCAAACACACCATAATCTCCTGAACCTTTGTAACCATCTTTAACCAACATCGCAAAACGATCTCTAATTTTGCTTGGTGCCCAATAGAAAAAAGCTCCTAGGTCACGCTCATTTGCAACCGCACTATTCAAAGCATCATTACGATCTAATGTTAAACGATTCTGACTTGATTGTAGATTTTCAAATCCGAAAGGCACTTTACTTTGTCCAACTCGTACTCTAAATTCTTTCTTTGTATCAAAAGACAAATCAAAATAAGCATCTCTTAATTGTACAAAATGATTTACTCCAGAAGCTGGTGAACTTGCAACATCTGGCTGAATATAGATATAAACATTAGGATGTACCTGTCCAGAGAAAACCAAACGTGCGCGTCTAATAAAAAATCCGTTATTTGACTTAGCGCCTACTGCTGTTGATGTAGTACCCCAAGATTTATCACACTGATCACATGATACTTTGTCATTAGTCGACAACAAACCATTGTATCGTATTTGAGCATATCCTCTCAAGGAAATTTTATCGTACCAGAGGTCTTTTTTTACTTTAGCTTTTTCTTCAGCTAATTTTACTTTATTTATAGAATCTAGAACACGAACTACTTCTTTAGTAATTATTTCTTTATTAGTTTCTTGTGCACTAACTATACAAGAAAATAAAGCTAAACCTATACCTAAAAATTTTTTCATCGTTGTTTGTTTTAATTTTGATGCAAAGATGAAACCGCTTTGTTAAGTTAATGTTAACTCAATATTATATTGATAATAAATTAACACTGGTAAAACAATTTATAAACAGTATGCAAGAGGGTTTTCAAACTATTTGTACGGTTTTTCAGATAGAAAACATCCAAAAATAAAAAAAAGGGAAATTTCCCTTTTAAAATATATTAGCTTTAAATAAAAGCTAACCAATAAAACCGTACTATTTTGACTTTACTTTTTCAATTGTAAATGAAAACTCCGAGCCAACACCAAACTCACTCTCCACATATATCTTTTGCTTGTGAGCTTCTACAATATGTTTCACAATAGCCAATCCTAAACCTGAACCCCCTTCTGAACGAGAACCGCTCTTATTCACTCTGAAAAAACGCTCAAAAAGCCTTGGTATATTTTGCTGTTCGATACCCTCTCCATTATCTGTAACTCGAACTACTATTTTTTTATTTGTAAAATTCATTACCGATACTTCGGTCTCCCCGCCTTCTTTGCCGTACTTAATAGAATTCACTAATAGATTCTGGATTACTTGTTGCAACTTGCCTTTATCTCCTCGAACATAAACAGATGCATCATTATTTTCCAGATGAAATTTTATTTTCTTTTTTTCAGCCTTCATTTCTAATAAGTCAAATACACTCTGAATTAACTCAATAATATCAAATTCTGAGATTTCTAAATGCAGCTCTCCCGATTCTAATTTGGTTATCATATCCAAATCTTCTACAATATAGATAAGACGTTCCACTCCTTTTTCGGCTCTTTTCAAATATTTCTTACGGATAGTTTCATCCTCCATTGCCCCATCAAGCAAAGTATCAATATACCCTTGAACCGTAAATAGAGGCGTTTTTAATTCGTGTGAAACATTTCCTAAAAATTCTCTCCTATATTCTTCTCGAACTTGAAGCATCTCAATTTCTAATTTCTTATCGGTAGCAAATTTCTTTACTTTTCTAGATAAGGTTTCCATATCAGTAGTAATAGGTTGATTGGCAAATGGAGAGGATTCCAATAATGCCACATCATCATAGATTTTTTTTATGCGATTATAAATAAATCGTTCTGCTCGATATTGCAATATAATAAATGAAAAAACTACGGTAAGTAGAAATAATAAAAATCCAAAAGGCAATACAATTTCTTGTTCTAGTTTGAATAAATACTTCAATAATAGCATCCCAATTAAAGAAGCAAAGAGTCCCGTAAAGAAAGCTGACTTGGAAGCGAATCGGTAATTTTTTTTAAAACTAATTTTCATTTGATAGGTATCGTTCTACTATTCCAAGAATTGGATTAATATTATACTTCCAGTTTATAACCTACTCCCTTTATGGTTTTGAAGTAATCATCTCCAATTTTTTCACGAAGTTTTCGAATATGCACATCTATAGTTCTCCCTCCAACAATTACATCATTCCCCCAGATAGTGTCTAAAATTTCCTCACGTTTAAAAACTTTCCCGGGCTTAGAAGCTAACAAATATAGCAATTCAAATTCTTTTCTTGGCAAGACAATTTCAATATTATCTTTAATAATTTTATACTCTTCTCTATTTATCAGAATACCCCCAACATTTAATGTTTTATCATTTTCTTCTTGCTCTTTAGAACGACGTAATAAAGCTTTTACTTTACTCACTAACAACTTAGGTTTAATTGGCTTTGTAATATAATCATCTGCTCCTGCATCAAAACCTGCTACTTGTGAATAGTCTTCGCTCCTTGCTGTCAAAAAAGTAACAATAACATGATTCAATTCTGGAATTTTTCTAATATTCTCACAAGCCTCCATTCCGTCCATTACCGGCATCATAACATCCATAATAATCAAATCGGGGATTTCTGATTTCGCCTTTGTAATTGCTTCTTTACCATTTGATGCTGTGATAATTTGATATCCTTCTTGAGACAAATTATAACCTACGATTTCTAAAATATCCGGTTCATCATCAACCAATAATATTTTAGTGTTTCTCTTTTTCATAATGTGAAAATTATATTTAATACAAGAAATTACAACCTATATCTTGAGTATAATTTGTATTTCTGATTGTAAATATAGTAATAAATGAACCTTTTAAAAAAGGCTATTAACCGTAATTTAATATGTTAACGATTTAATAATAATACCGAAACCCAATGGTAATAATCAGCTAACTCTAGGTTCAAATAGTCACCATTCCTTTGTGTAAATTAAAAATGAAATTAAAATGAGAATTCGAGTATTATTTATCGCTCTATTAATTACGACACTTGGCTTTGCCAAAAATTCAGGAACAATTACAGGTGTCCTAACAGACAAAAATGCAACCAACAAAGCACTTTCAAACGCAACTGTAGTAATAAAAGGAACAAATATCTACACTAATACTGATGGCGAAGGAAAGTATTCACTTTCTGTATCTGCTGGTGATTATATAGTAGAATTTAGTTTGCCTGGTTATGAAACTACTGAAGTAATCGTAACTGTAAAAGAAGGCGAAACTACTATTATTAACGAAATGTTAGTAGCTGCAAGTTACAACTTAAAGGAAGTTGTAGTAAAATCAACCCGTAATAGAGAGAAAGAAACCGCACTATTATTAGAACAAAAAAATGCAGTTTCTATAAAACAAAGTATTGGCGCACAAGAAATGGCTCGAAAAGGAGTAAGTGACGTTGAAGAAGGTTTGACAAAAGTTACTGGAATTACTAAAGTAGATGGCAGGGGACTTTTTGTAAGAGGACTAGAAGATCGGTATAATAATTTATTAATTAACGATTTAGCAGTTCCTTCAAACAATCCATTTAAGAAAATTATTCCATTAGATATTTTTCCAACAGACATTGTAAGTGTTATCGACACGTATAAAACATTTAACACTAACTTATTCGGGGATTTTGCTGGAGGAACTTTCAATATTGCTACTTCTAAAGGTTCTAAAAGTCAAACCAAAATTAATTTTGGAGTGGGTTTTACTTCAAATAATAATTTAAGAAAATTCTTAACTTCTAAAGATGCTACTTCCGTTGGAGATTATTTTGGATTTTCAGGTACTGAAAGAAATTATCCTGCTATTTTAGGCAAAGTTCCTAGTAACCACGTTTTCACTACAAACGAGGCATTAAATCAATTTGGTTCAGGATACGATGTTGAACAAGCAAATTCTCCACTAAATACAAGTTTCGGAATTTTAAATTTAGAAAAATTCACAATTGGAAAGAACAGTAATTCACTTCAATATCTTTTATCCTTCAATTTTGACAACAAGTACCAATATAGAGAAGGTGCTGATCGTTTTTTCAATGCAGCACAAGGAAACTATGACAATGATTTGTTCAACAAACAATACAAATACATCACTAATTCATCTGCGTTAGTTTCTTTAAACTTTAAATCAAAACGATTGAATTTAACTTCAAATACTTTCTATTTAAAATCAACAGAGAATATGATTCAAGATCAATTGGGTTATACAAATTCTGCCACTGTCAATAGTAATGGATTTATCAGAATGAATCAATTGACTCAATCTGACTTCTTAAACACACAATTGTTTGGAAATTACAAACTATCAAAGGACGATAAACAAAATATTAAAGCGGGTGTTTCTTTCACAAAAACTGGATTCCAATTACCAGATAGAAAATCATTCAAAGGTGTATTGCTTGACGAAAACACAACTGCCATCAGTTATACGGGCAATAGTTTGTACAGACAAACTTTCGATGTTGACGGTAAATTCCACGTTTCAGGAATGTTGGAATATACTTGGAATTTTGGCAAAGCCGAATTAAACAATTCTCATAAATTAACAGTGGGTTATAATTCTTATGTTAACAATATGGAATCAAGTTTTAGATTTCTAGTTTCTGAAAGATTGAATTCAAATGCAATAACATTTACTACTAACACTCCCGATGCTACTTTAGCGTCAGAGATTACTAATAGTAATTTCACGTATAGAGAAGGAACGAATTCAACATACAAAGCTAAATTATTAGAATATGTTAATGCAGGTTATACTGATGTAGCTTTGAAAATTAGTGATGTTTACGAAATGAATTTTGGAGTACGAGTGGAGCAAAGTTTTAGAGAAACTAAATACAGAACTCCGGGCTCTTTTGATGATCCCTATCAAAAAAAGACAGTGACTGGAGTTGACATCTTACCTTCATTAAATATGAAATACAAATTTAATGATGCTTCAAATTTAAGATTTGCCGCTTCAAAAACTATTACACGACCTGTTATCATGGAATCTTATCCTCTTGAATTTGTGAACTTAGATGGCACAATCGAAAATGGAAATCCAAATGTTGTCAATAGTAATAATTACAATTTTGATTTGAAATATGAAATTTTCCCAACCACAAAAGAATTACTTGCCGTAACTACTTTTTCAAAATTAATTCAAAACCCAATTGAAAGATTGTTTACTCAATCAGCTGGAAGTGGTGGTCAAATCATTACTTATGATAACTCATACAAATCCTTACTTCTTGGAGCTGAATTGGAATTATTAGTACAATTAGACAGGATATCTAATAGTTTCAAAAATTTATCTTTAGGATTCAACACTTCATTGATGTATTCAAAAGTAACGATAAGTAAAAACAATACAACTGAAACAAATCCAAACAGAAAACTTCAAGGTGCCTCTCCGTGGTTAATTAATGCCGATTTGAAATATGATTTTGATTTTTCTAATAATTGGAACAATACAGTATCATTAGTGTACAATGTTTATGGTAAAAGAATTTATGCGGTAGGAACTAATGGTCTTGATCATTACTACGAACAACCTTTCAATAAATTAGATTTAGTTTGGAATAATAAAATAGGTAAAAAATGGGAAGCAAAATTTTCAATAGATAATATTTTGAATCCTAAATACAGCATTAAGCTGGGTGAAGAAAGCAAACTCCCTATCACAGAAAAAGATTTAACAGTTAAAGATTTCACTAAAGGAATTGGGTTATCAATGAATATTTCCTATTCATTTTAAAATAAACTAGTTAACATTAAAAAAACATTTATATCGCTTTTTAATCATGTTTTAATAACAATTAGAAAAGGTCAAAAAAAATAAGACAAAGTACTTTTGAAAAACAAAAATCAATTAAAATTATTATGAAAAAAATTATTATGAAAAAAATCGCATTTAGTTTAGCTGTCATTATTATTAGTAGCTTAGCTAGCTGTTCAAGTAACGAAACCGAAACTGCTAAAGTTCCAGTAACTGGCGAAATAACAGGCGATTTAACCGTTTCTAAAACGTATGCTTATGGAAACTATACGCTAAAAGGTTTTGCTAAGGTAGCAAGCGGAGTAACAATAACTTTTGAAGCAGGTTCTACAATCACAGCAGACAAAGCAGATGGTGATGACGCATTCGTAATTTTAAATGGAGGAAAATTAATTGCTGTCGGTACAGCTGCAGAACCAATTGTATTCACAGAAAAATCGAAAGCATCAGGCTCATGGGGTGGTATCATTATGTATGGTGATGCTCCTATTGTAAACTCTGCAACAGCTGTAGTACCGCAAACCGCTACTTCTGAAGACGGGTTAGCATTATTATATGGTGGAGCCAATGCTACTCATAATGGAGGTACTCTAAAATATGTAAGAGTAGAATATGCGGGGCAAGTTATTACTCAAAACAATAAGGAACAAAACGGATTCTCTTTTTACTCTGTTGGATCAGGAACAATTTTAGAAAATCTAGTTTCCTACAAAGGTAATGATGATGGATTCGAATTTTATGGTGGAACTGTAAGTGCTAAAAACTTAATTTCTTACGGAAATTCAGATGATGCTTTTGACTGGCAAGACGGATGGAGAGGTCAAGAAAACACTAACTGGTATGCTTATCAAGAAGGAGTTGCCAATTACGGAATGGAGATTGAAGCTAAAAGTGTTGACAATACATTTTGGCCAAAAGTTACAAACATCACTTTAAAAAGAGCAACTGGAACTACAACTGAAGCACAATCAGAAATTCAATTAGATGCAATACAATTCAAGAAAGAAGGTAATGGAGAGTATAGCAACATCATCATTGATGGTTATAAAAACCAAACTACTCCGACTACTAAAAATGGCGGGGCAATTCAAATTTTAGATTTAGCAACTTACAACCATCAGGTTGCTACAGGTAAAATTAAATTAACAAATATTACAATTACTAACACTGATAACGTTTTCATATCTGGAGCTACAACATTTACGGTTGCGGCATCAAGTTTCCTACCAACAACAAATTGGGCAACATCAACAACTGCAACTGGGGCAAGTTTAACCGCTGGTGCTTGGGCAACTGTAAACGGGGCAAGTTTGATTAAATAATAAAAAAACCTAATAATTTAAACCACTGTAGATTACGCAGTGGTTTTTTTACATTCTGTAAAATAAATTCGTTATATTTGCGTTAGTGAATCTTTTTTGAATGACAAAAATCTACTTTTATACTACTCTTTTATCATTGTTTTTTTGTTCTTTAAGTGTTTCTGCTCAGGAAACAAAACAACAATATAGACTACAAGAATCAGCTTCAATAGAAGGTATAAACTTGTACCCTAATCCTGTGAGTAATGGTAAAGTATATATCACAACTAAAAATGATTTGGATAAAGAGATCCAAATTTTTGACGTTTTAGGCAAAAAAGTACTTCAAACTGTGTTGAGCTCAAGAGAACTCAATGTTTCTACACTAACACCTGGTGTGTACATCATCAAAATCAAAGAAGAAGAAGCTTCTACCACTCGAAAATTAATCGTACGATAAAGATAATTATTAAAGCTCCATTTTTAGGAGCTTTTTTTATACCCATTTCTTTTCCCATTTATTTCGATTACTTTTGTAAAAAAATAATTCTTGATTTCAACCCACGATATATTTACCATTAGTAATCAAAAGCAATTTGACAAAATTGCTTTGAAAATTTTTCGTTTCCAATACGAGAACAATGGGGTGTATCGTGAATTTTGCAATTTCTTAAAAACCGATGTACAAAAGGTAAAATCAATTCAACAAATCCCTTTTTTGCCCATTCAATTTTTCAAAAGCCACTCCGTAGTTTCCAATACTAATCCTATCCAAGCTACTTTTACCAGTAGTGGTACAACCGGAATGAGTACTAGTAAACATTTAGTTACTGATGTGAGTATTTATGAAGAGAGTTACCGCAAAGGATTTTCACAATTCTATGGCAACATTGAAGATTATGCCATTTTAGCATTGCTTCCTTCTTATTTAGAAAGAGAAGGTTCCTCCTTAATTCACATGGTAGATGATTTAATTCAACTATCAAATCAGCCCGAAAGTGGATTTTACTTGCATAACTACGACGAACTAATTGAAAAATTAATTCAACTAGATCAAGCAGGACAGAATGTAATTCTAATTGGAGTTACCTATGCTTTACTCGATTTAGTCGAAAAACACTCTTTTCAGTTAGAGAATACCATCATTATGGAAACCGGAGGAATGAAAGGTAAACGAAAAGAAATGATTCGCGAAGAATTACACCAAAAACTTTGCGAAGGATTTGGTGTCAATGCCATCCATTCAGAATATGGAATGACCGAATTATTGTCACAAGCCTATTCTTTAGGCGAAGGAATTTTTGAATGCCCCTCTTGGATGCAAATTTTAGTTCGCGATACCGAAGATGCTTTATCTTATGTAAGAGAAAGTAAAACAGGCGGCATCAACGTAATTGATTTAGCCAACATCAATTCCTGTTCGTTTATTGCTACACAAGACTTAGGTAAAAAATATACTAATGGTAGTTTTGAAATTTTAGGCCGATTTGACCATTCTGACATTAGAGGATGTAACTTAATGGTGGTTTAAAAAGCGTAAACAAGACCAACACCTAACATTTGTTTCAATTGTACCTTAGGCCCTACCGTAACCTGTTTACCGTCGATCTCCTTCTTGGCTTTAATATCATCATCATAAATAATTCGCGCACCAATACTTGCACGAACATATTGATTCACCACCAAATCTAATAGAAAATCATAATCAATATCAATATTACCAAAATTATTAATGTAGTCTGAATACAATACGACCTTATTGACCATCATTATATTTTTTACAATTTCTTTCTTGTAATAGCTTGTAAATAAAAACCCTAGTTCTGTTTTAGAACGTTTTCCGCTACTAATTAAATTTCCATTTGTATCATACAATGCTTTGGTTACTCCAAAAGCCCCTTGATTAGCCAAGTGTTGATCTAAAACCAAAGTAGTTTTGAAAGTAAAAGGGGAGATATAAAAAATACGATGCTTACTTTTACTAGCATTCTCCGCTCCAACACCTAAAAAAACATAAGCTGGAGCAAACAATCTAGAGATGGCTTTTTGAGTATTTGGATACGCATAACCATTCGTAAATTGAGTATTAAAGTTAAATTTAGCCGAATGGTACCAATTGGTAATCGTATCTTTTCTGTAGCCAAAAGTGGAGTTAATTTGAATTGCATCGTCTGTTTTTCGAACTTCGTGCCCATCTTGTTTGTTTAATCCATAACGAATTGATAACTCATTTACCCATTTTTGATTGTCCTTGGCATAAACTCTTGAAAAATCACCTTTGAGCAAACCAGAGACAGCACTATTACCTCCTGCACTCCAATTTAGAAAGACAATTTCAGAAATATCAAATCCTAATTTATTCTTTTTCGTCCAATGTGAAATCGTATCTACCGATTGGGTATTTGTCAATTCTTGTGCATCAATAGCAATCGAAAAAAGAAAAAAGAAAAGAACAAAACGTAATCTCATTATGTTTTAATATTTGATTGGTTAGTATAATAATTCTCGAAAAAGAGCTTCTAAACTTGTAACGTCTATTTTACAATATTGTTGCAATTCCAAAACAGTTCCTTGTTCAATAAATTCATCTGGGATTCCTAACAACCGAACATTGGAATGGTACTCATTAGCTGCTGCAAATTCTAAAATAGCACTTCCAAAACCACCAGTAATTACACCGTCTTCAACAGTAATTATCGTTTTAAATTTTGAAAAAATAGTATGCAAAAGGTCTTCATCTAAAGGTTTCACGAAAGGAAAATCAAAATGGGCAATCTCACTTGGATGATCTAAATTTCCTAAAGCTTGCATCACATTATTCCCAATCGTTCCGTTAGACAAAACGGCGATTCGAGTTCCTTCTTTTATACAATGTGCTTTACCAATGAGTATAGTTTGATAGGGTGTTTGCCAATGGGTATTTTGTCCGCGTCCACGTGGGTAACGAATAGCGATGGGATGTTCTAATCCTAATTGAGCGGTGTACAAAATGTTCTGTAAAGCCATTTCATTCAATGGCGAATACACAATTAGATTCGAAATACAACGCAGATAGGCCAAATCAAAAACACCGTGATGGGTGGCGCCATCCTCTCCCACTAAACCTGCACGATCCAAACAGAAAATAACCGGTAAATTTTGCAAAGCCACATCATGAATCACTTGATCATAGGCTCTTTGCAAAAAAGTTGAATAGATATTACAAAAAACAACCATCCCTTGTGTTGCCATTCCGGCTGCCAAAGTAACCGCATGTTGTTCCGCTATCCCTACGTCAAAAGCACGTTTAGGAAAGGCATCCATCATTAATTTTAGCGAACTTCCAGTAGGCATTGCCGGAGTAATACCTATAATTTTTTCATTCTTTTGTGCCAAATCCAAAATCGTTTCACCAAAAACATCTTGGTATTTTGGCGGTAAATTTGCTTCCGATTTAGGAATGATTTCTCCCGTATTGGCGTCAAATTTTCCTGGAGCATGGTATTGCACCTGATTCTCTTCCGCTTGTTGTAGTCCTTTTCCTTTGGTCGTAATAACGTGCAAAAATTTTGACCCTTTTACTTTTTTTAGTCGCTCTAATTCTTGAATTACAGCCTCAATATCATGTCCGTCAATAGGTCCTGAATAGTCAAAATTCAAGGACTTAATCATGTTGTTTTGTCTCGGATTTTTCCCTTCTTTGACTGCCGTCAAATAGTTTTTCAACGCACCCACGCTTGGATCAATCCCAATGGCGTTATCATTTAAAATGACTAATAAATTAGCATCGGTAACTCCCGCGTGATTCAATCCTTCAAAAGCCATTCCCGAAGCTATCGAGGCATCGCCAATAACCGCAATATGCTGCTGTTCCAAATCACCTTTCAAATTAGCAGCAATTGCCATTCCTAAAGCGGCAGAAATAGAAGTAGACGAATGGCCTACGCCAAAAGCATCGTACTTACTTTCGCTTCTTTTTGGAAAACCTGAAATGCCATGAAGTTGTCTGTTGGTGGGAAATTGATCTCTTCTCCCCGTAAGTATTTTATGTCCGTAGGCTTGATGTCCTACGTCCCAAATCAAACAATCGTTGGGCGTGTCAAAAACATAATGCAAAGCAATAGTCAACTCTACCACTCCCAAACTAGCACCCAAATGCCCTTCTTTTACCGAAACTATATCGATAATGAAGTCGCGCAACTCTTGAGCCAGTTGCGGCAATTGATTGACATCAAGTTGACGTAAATCATTGGGACTGTTAATACTTGAAAGTAAATTGTTTGACATGGTGCAAATGTACAAATTGAATTCTTATTTTTGCTAAATGGAAAACCCTTTCAACGACACCTATTTTATAAAGAAAGCCTTGCAAGAGGCTGAGATGGCTTTTGACAAAGGCGAAATTCCCGTAGGTGCACTAATTGTAATCAACAACACCATCATTGCTCGTAGTCATAATCTAACCGAATTACTGCATGACGTAACCGCTCATGCCGAAATGCAAGCTATCACTTCTGCCGCTAATTTCTTGGGTGGAAAATACCTGAAAGATTGCACTTTGTATGTTACGCTAGAGCCTTGCCAAATGTGTGCTGGTGCCTTGTATTGGAGTCAAATATCGAAAATAGTGTATGGTGCAAGCGATGAACAACGTGGTTTTACAGCAATGGGAACGCAATTGCACCCAAAAACCGAAGTAGTTTCAGGTATTTTAGCAGAAGAAGCTTCGGAACTAATGAAACGCTTTTTTGCGGAGCGTAGGAAATAATCTTTTCCTTCGCAATAGGACATAAAAAAACCGCCAATCTTTCGAAAGGCGGTTTATTTTTTATTCTGAAATAACATTTCCTTTTTTGTCAAAGAAATGATATTCTAAATACGTGTAAGCGTCACGTGGTATAATTTTCACCCATTTTTTATGTTCAAAGAACCACTTTGAACGTATTGATGGAAAACCTTTGGTAAGGTAGGCAGCCACAAACGGATGTACATTAAGTAATACATTTGAATGACTGTTGAGAACTCTTTCTAGGTCTAAAGTAATCTTGTCAATGATAAGAATTGGCGCTTCAATTTCGCCACTTTCATTATTAGGATCTTCTTCTCTAGTCTTGATATTCATTTCTGGTCTTACGCGTTGTCTTGTTATTTGGACTAATCCAAATTTACTCGGCGGTAAGATTTTGTGTTTGGCTTTATCATCACTCATCTCTTCTCGTAAGAAGTCGAATAATACTTTGCGATTTTCAGGATTCGCCATATCGATAAAATCAACTACGATGATTCCGCCCATATCACGAAGACGCAATTGTCTTGCTATTTCGGCGGCAGCAATCATATTCACTTCCATGGCGGTATCTTCTTGGTTAGAAGCTTTATTAGAACGGTTTCCGCTGTTCACGTCAATAACGTGTAAAGCTTCGGTATGTTCGATAATAAGGTAAGCCCCTTTACTCATAGAAACCGTTTTTCCAAACGAAGTCTTGATTTGTCTCTCTATATTGTATTTCTCAAAAATGG
>JACCDM010485750.1_pt1 | contig 34008 bp, 34 predicted proteins | sample 7445851 | NCBI WGS metagenome assembly JACCDM01 (sample SAMN15323438, study PRJNA562643) | freshwater metagenome | isolation source: river surface water | place: USA:Blue River Watershed | collected 2017-08-16
GCCCGTGTGTTTACTATGTACGGTCTTTATATTTGTGCCCGGAACAAAGTGTACAAACACTTTGTGTGAGAGGACTTGAAAACCTTGAGTATATTTTCCAAAAACACAGGAAATCTTCTACTATTGACAAATATGATGTATTTGCTATAATATGAGTCAGTTCTTAAATATATTGTTTAACCTTTAAAAATTAAAACGTATGAGAAAAACGTTTGAAAATGATGTGGGAGGTTCAACCTTCAATTATCGCCTGATGGGCACAAAAAATATTGCTGTAAAAGAAACCGGTGCCGGTACCGCCCCCAGTTCTGGAGGCTGCTGCTAACCACAAAAAAGGAGGGTCAATGAACCCAAAACAAAAAGACGGTAGGCGTTATAGGCCACCATAACAAGATCCTCGTGAGTATTCACGAGGATTTTTTGTATCACTCCAAGATAAAAATAATTGACATTTATGAAAAATACTATATAATACAGAAAAATACACACACGCAAATATGGCAGAAACCCAACCAGACCGCAAAATTCTTAAAACACAAAAAGACATTTTGTGTCACCTACAAAAAGAGGGAGTATCCCCTGCAACAAAAGAGTTCTTTCTCTCGTCAGATTTTCCAAATGGAATGATTAAAAGTGAAAACGTGCAAACATATGCTGAATATATTGCACTCAGAGCTTCCACCCTTGGTAGTTCAAGTATTCCACCATTTGTTGAGTTACCTAAAAAATTTGACAAAAAATCAAACCCTAGCAAATGCATGCTTGATGAACTTGAAAAAGTTCTCTCTGAAATAGGCATACGGTCGCATTTCCTGGAAAATTCACCCCATTCCTTTATTATGCTTTCATTCATAGAAATTGAGTGAGAGTACCTCGAAAAGCACGCCTACAAGCGTGCTTTTTATGTATATTGCAATTTGGTCATAATTATAGTAGTATTATTGCATGACGATTATTGCTACTGTGTTACCGTATATACAGATTATTCTTTCTGTAATCCTTATTGGCGCAATCTTACTCCAACAAACAGGAGCTGGCGCAGGAGGTGTACTAGGAGGAGGCGATGGAGGTGGACTTCATCATACTCGCCGAGGTTTTGAAAAGTTCCTCTTTACCACTACGATTGTAGTCGGTATCCTTTTTGTACTCTCTGCACTTGCGGCAATACTCGTTAAGTAACGAAGATTTTTAGTTATCGAGATTACCAATACTAATTTTTACATCCCGTATACAATACGGTGATGTCTCCTATGCACACTCTTATATCATTCTTTAAAGAATTTAAAGTTCCCAAAAAACGAGAACTTATTTCTGCATTTTCTTCTTTTTCACAAAAACAATTTTTTATATTTCTTGGAACTGTTGTTGTTGCTTGTATCGCAACAATCCTTCTTGTGTCTCGAATCAATTCCCTTTTTCTCGTAGAAATTCCTGCTGACGGAGGAAAAATACGCGAGGGTATTATTGGAATACCAAGCCTCGTCAACCCAGTTCTTGCACTTTCTGATGCAGACAAAGACCTTACTTCAATAGTCTATTCAGGCCTCATGCGTAAAATGCCTGATGGTCGATTTATTCCAGACCTCGCAGAATCATATGACATCTCAGCAGATGGAACACTCTATACGTTTACACTCAAAAAAGACATTGTATTCCACGACAATACACCTGTTACTGTCGATGACATCATCTTTACTATAGAAAAAATCCAAGACCCACTTATCAAAAGTCCTCGAAAAATTGCATGGGATGGTATTACTGTTGAGAAAATAGACGAATCAACTGTCGCATTCCGACTCAAGAAGCCATACATTTCATTCATGAACAATACAACAACAGGAATTCTTCCTTCTCATCTCTGGAAAAATGTTACCCCTTCAGAATTTGGAGTATTCCCTCTCAATATCAAAGCAATTGGTTCTGGTTCATTCAAAATCACTTCTGTTGTTCGAACAAAAGATGGTGTACCAGAATCCTACACACTCACACGTTTCAATAAATTCGCACTTGGTATTCCTCATATAAAAGAAATTACATTTATTTCGTACGCAAATGAAAATACTCTTCTTAAGGCACTTCTCAATGGTTCAATAGACCAAGCGAGTGGTATTAGCCCTGATGAAGCAACAGCAATTGAAAAAGCTCACTCGGCAATCCATACATCAACATTACCCCGAACATTTGGTATCTTTTTTAATACACAACAAAATAAAATATTTACAGACACTGCAGTCGTAAAAGCATTTGATAAGGCACTCGACCGAGAAGATATTATCAATCAAGTACTCTATGGGTATGGTAAACCAATCAATTCTCCAATTCCAGATTCATTTATCGCAGGTGATACACATACCTACAATTCATCATTTTCATCAATTGAAGAAGCAGAATCAATCCTACAAAAAGCAGGTTGGATACGTGGCGATGACGGTATTAGACGAAAAGGTGGAACAAAAGTTGTCACCCAAACAAAAAAAGTAAATGGTAAAACAGTCACACAAAAAACAACAGTCAAAACACCTGAGGCACCAATGATCCTCTCGTTCTCTCTTACGACAGGAGATACTCCTGAATTAAAAGAGACTGCATTACTTATCAAAACTCAACTCGAAAAAATAGGTGCAGTAGTTGATATCGAAAAAGTATACGAAACAGGAAAGCTCAACCAAGTAATCCGAGCTCGAGACTATGAAGCACTCTTCTTTGGTCAGGTGGTCAACAACGAATCAGACCTCTTCTCATTCTGGCATTCATCACAGCGAACAGACCCTGGTCTCAATATCGCATTGTATAGCAACCAAACCATCGATGGACTACTCGAAAAAGTACTCCAAACACGAGATACAAAACAACGAGCAACTCTCTACCAAAGCATGATTCGTGAATTCCAAGAAAGAACACCTGCACTCCTCCTCTATTCGCCAACATATATTTACGCAACATCAAAAAATCTTAAAAATATTTCAATCGAAACACTAACAATTCCATCCGATCGCTTTGCGTCAATACATACATGGTATGCAAACACAGACAACGTCTGGAAAATATTTACTAAATAAATTATTACACTATGAACGAATTACCTAAACCACAAACAGCACCACAGAGACCAAAACACACTCGCCCGTTTAATGCACGAAAAAACCAGAACCCTAACCCTTCACAAGGAAAACCAAAACACGGAGAAGGCCACCAATCTCGCACTGACAACAAGCAAAGCCGTGGAAGTTACCAATATGGCTCAAACAAAGGAGGCCGAAGACCAAAAGCAGTCGCCCCTACAGAACAAAACAAACCAACTCCTCAAAAGAGACGGACACCATCTATCCCTGCACCAGAGAAAGGTGTTATTCGAGTTATTCCACTTGGTGGCGTAGAAGAAATCGGAAAAAACATGACAGCTATCGAAATCGGTAATGATATCATCGTCATCGATGCTGGTATGCAATTCAAAACAGAAGATACTCCTGGTATTGACTATATCATTCCAAATACAACATACCTCGAAGAACGTAAGGACAAGATTCGTGCAATGATTGTCACACATGGACACTTAGACCACATTGGTGGTATTCCGCTTGTGATGAGTCGCATTGGAAATCCCCCACTCTATTCTCGAAATCTTTCTATCTTGATGATGAAAAAACGACAAGAAGAATTCCCTCATCTTCCTGCCCTCAACTGTCAGATTGTTGAGAAAGATTCTGTTATCTATGCAGGTGAAATGCGTATCAGATTCTTTGGAGTGACCCACACAGTACCAGATTCTATGGGTATCGTTATTGAAACACCGTACGGTTCAATCGTTAACCCTGGAGACTACAAACTCGACCATATCGATGGTATTGTTTCTGATCAAGAACAAAAAGAATACGCATTCTTTGATAAAGAAAAAGTACTTCTTTTACTTACTGATTCGACAAACGTAGACAATGAAGGATTCTCTCTTCCTGAAATAAAAGCACATCAAGGACTTGAGAATCTCATCAAACAAGGAACTGGTCGTATTATTATCGCAGCATTTGCATCACACCTTACTCGACTTATCAAAGTAGTAGAGGTTGCTGAAGCACTCGGTAAAAAAGTTGTCTTTGATGGTCGCTCAATGAAAACAAACATCGAAATCTGTGAACAAGCAGGACTTTTCCACCCAAAGAAAGGTACTGTTATTCCTATCGAAGATGTCGATAAATACCCTCCAAATAAAATCATTATCATGATGACTGGTGCTCAAGGAGAAGAATTCGCTTCTCTCGGCCGTGTTGCAAACAAAACACACAAGAAATTCACAATCAAACCAGGTGATACTATTATTCTCTCTGCTTCAGTTGTCCCAGGAAATGAAATCGCTGTAGAACGCATGAAAGATAATCTTGCACGAAGTGGTGTAAAGATTATTAGTTACCGTACAAGTGAAGAAACAATTCACGCTACAGGACACGGAAACCAAGAAGATATCAAGTGGCTTCACCGAAAAACTCATCCAAAATTCTTTATTCCAATTCACGGAAACCACTACCGTCTCAAGCTCCACAAAGAACTTGCAATGTCTCTTGGTATGTCCGAAGAAAATATTGTTGTTCCTGATAATGGTTCGATTGTTGAAATCGTTGATAATGGTGAGAAAATCACCGTAAGAAAAGAAAAAGCACCAGCCTCACCAATGATGGTTGATGGATTCTCTGTCGGAGACGAACAAGAAGTTGTTATTCGTGATCGTCAAATGCTTGCAGAAGATGGTATGTTTGTCCTTATTGCTACCATAGACTCTGTCACAGGAAAACTCCGAAAATCTCCAGATATCATCTCGCGTGGATTTATCTACCTCAAGGAAAACCAAGATCTTCTTCATCAGGTGCGTCTTATTATCAAAAAGACAATTGAGGATGAAACTCGAGGCTCAAATCCAATCAATTTTGATATGGTAAAAACAACACTGGGAGATAATATTTCAAAATTCCTCTTCCAGAAAACAGCCAAGCGTCCACTTGTCATCCCTGTACTTCTCAATATCTAATCCCCATGACACTACCAAAAATATATAGAATGTACGTACTCTCGTTCTTCTTTACGCTCCACGTTGCACTTTCTGCATACGCAAACTCAACATTCCTCACTACGGTTATGCCAGAGAAGTATGTTGGTATGGTATACACCCTCGCCTCGTTGATTGCACTGATACTCCTGACACGAAGTGCGCACCTTCTTCAGTATTTTGGTAATAAAAAACTCATCCTTTGGCTTCTTCTTGTAAATATGCTCGCACTCGTTGGGCTTATTACTATCAAATCACCTCTTGCGATTGTTGCATCATTAATATCATTCCTTGCGACAAATACCTTGATATCACTCTGTCTTGATATCTTTATTGAACATTTTGGGGACAAGGCAACTGTCGGTAAAACAAGAGGATTCTACCTGACTGTTACAAATAGTGCGTGGATGCTCTCACCTCTTATTACTGCAGCTCTCATTACACAAAAGGGCGGATATCAAACAATATACCTTGTTGCTTTTGTGGCGACAATCATTATGACTCTTGGACTCCTCTTGTCAGTAAAAACTTTTACTGATGCAGCGTACAAGAAAACACCATTCATTGAAACATATCAATATCTGAAAACAAACTCACACATGTTTTCGATCTCAATGATGAATTTTATTTTACAATTCTTTTTTTCATGGATGGTTGTCTATACACCAATCTATCTGATTCAACACATGGGATTTAATTGGTCAGCACTTGGTGTTATTTTTACGGTCATGCTTGCACCATTTGTACTCTTTGGATTCCCTGTTGGTATCCTCATTGACAAATACCACATCAAAAAGCGAACCCTCTTATATATTGGTATTAGTATTATGGCTCTCTCGACGGCATCTATTACCTTTATTACATCTCACGAGGTTATAGTATGGTCTCTTGTGCTCTTCCTGACACGCATGGGAGCAAGTATTGTAGAATCAGCAACTGAAATATATTTCTTTACCCATATCACAGAAGAAGAAGCATATGTGCTTGGATTCTTTCGAGATATGACACCTGTTGCATATATTGTTGCTCCACTCATCGCAACAACACTCTTCCTTTTCTTTCCATTTAAATACCTCTTTATCGCACTTGCTGGTATCGTTCTTTTTGGTGGATTTTATTATATTAAAAAACTCAAACATAACCATGAATACTATCTACCCAATCAGAATTAATAAATACCTTGCATCACACAACTACGCTACTCGTACTGGCGCTGATGAACTCATAAAAAAGGGACTCGTAACTATCAATGGCAAAAAAGCTGTTCTTGGTGATAAAGTTCTCGAAGGTGATACTGTTGTTGTTAAAACAAAAGGAAGTAAACCAACCTATGTATATTATGCCTACAACAAAGCCCCTGGAGTCTCTACAAACCCAGAACCAGGTGTACCTGATATTCTAAAGAAGACCAAATTCCCTACACGAGTATTTCCCGTTGGAAGACTCGACAAAGACTCACATGGGCTTATCGTCATGACAAACGATGGACGTGTGACAGACAGACTTCTCTCTCCTAAATATGTTCACGAAAAAGAATATGTCGTAAAAACAGAAAAAGAATTTACCGACCGTTTTATTGAATCAATGAGTACCGGTGTTGTATTTGATGAATACAAAAGTAAGCCATGTAAAGTCTGGCGTAAGACCAAAAATACATTTCATATTATCCTAACAGAAGGCAAGAAACGCCAAATCAGACGTATGTGTGAAGCACTCTACCACAAAGTTATTGACCTCAAGCGTATTCGAGTCATGAATATCGAACTCGAAAAAATACCCCTTGGTAGCTATCGAGAAATTACAGGAAAAGAATTAGAAACATTCCTTACCTCTCTTAATCTTCTCTAGAATACAAAAACACCTCGACTAAAGTCGAGGTGTTTTTGTATGTTATGCTATTTCGCAATATACGGGAGAAGACCCATAAATCGAGCACGTTTGATAGCTTCTGCGAGTTTACGCTGGTTCTTTGCAGTCACATCTGTACGACGACGAGCAAGCATACGAGCACTTGGAGCCAAGAAACGACGGAGCAATTCGACATCTTTATAGTCGATATGCTTAATGTTGTTTGATGAAAAATAATCTTGTTTCATAATTCGAAATGTTAATTGTTAAAACGGAATATCTTCGGCATTGATTTGTTCATCAGGATATTCGATGGTATCAAAATCCTGTGATTCATCTTCTTTTGGACTTGAAGCTTTTGGGGTAGATGAGGGAGCACTTGATGACCCAGTCCCCTTTGATCCAAACTGAATCGTGTCAGCGATAATTTCAGTACGGTATTTTTTTGTACCAGTACCTTGATCATCCCAACTTCGAGTTTCAATTCGACCTTCAACGAGTATCTGACTACCTTTTTTCATATACTGTGCGACATTTTCAGCAGTCTTGCCCCAGACAACGATATTATGGTATTCAGTTTTTTCTTGTTTATTACCGCTTGCATCACGATACACACGATTTGTAGCAAGAGAAAACGTACATACCTTGTTACCTGAAGCGATTGCTTTTAATTCAGGATCACGAGTGAGATTTCCAATAAGGATTGCTTTATTGAGATACATAGATTGGGTTCTAGTCTCTAGGGGCTAGGTTCTCGTGAATATATGACATCACCAGAAAATAGGAACTAGGAACTTATTACTCTTAATGTTTACATTATACTACAAGTGCATCAATTTCCTTATCAATCACTTCTTCGTTGATTGGGGCTACTGATTCTTCATTTTTTGAAGATGAACGACGCTTTGCACCATCGTTTTTGCCATAGGGACGCTTTGTTGACATTGTGTTCTCGCGAACTGTCTTAATCAAAAGATATCGAATAAGTTTCTCATTCTTATCAAGTGATGCCTTGAGGGCTTGTGCAACATCTGTTGTACATTCAAACTTTATCCAGCCAAAGTACCCATATGAGAACTTCTGCTTTTTGTTTGCAATAGAACGAGACATCTCATACGCAAGTTCTGTCATCTTAGGATATTCATCAGAAATGACAGTTACCCCAAATCCGACAAGCGTATCCTTAAATGATGTTACTTCTCCACCGAGATTTTCTTCGGCGATTGATGGGACCATAAGGTACCCAACTTCGTACACATGAGTACGAACTTCTTTTTCACTTTCCATTGTGAATATTATTATTGTTATTGTTATTGTTAAACCATCTCACCTTGGACCTTTTTCTACTCAACGAGTGAGCAGTTTTGTGTACCGACTTCAGGGTCGGGACAAGCGAGATGTGGGGTTATAGTAGCATGAAAAAATACCCTTGTCCACCAACATACTTCCTGAAAATCAATACAATAGTATGGTTGACATTTTAACATAAAAATGATATAATACAACAAAATATAAAGAAAAATATACGTATTATGAAAAAAATTGTTCTTTTATTGCTCTTAGTATCCCCCTTTTATGTATCTGCCCAAACCGATACAACAACCGAACTATCCACAAAAGATAAGTTTGCGATGCTGGAAAATGGTGGTTGTTACTTTTTTGATTTTAATAAAATTCTTACCAGTACAGCCGATAAAGAGTTACTAGCCTTTACTAATTCATTGTTGAAAAAAATTGGGACATTCAGCAAAGAGAACAAAAGTAAGGTTACATTGCTCTATATCACTAATCTTTCGCAAGATGAATACGAAAGCCGAAAATGCACAGACGCAGAAAAAGCGTTCACGCTTGCAAGAGCAAAACTGGGTGTAGGAGTACAAATATCAGCACAAATGATTATCTATGATAGTATACATGCTTATGGTCTCCTAAAAATTCTTATTGAATAAAAAGTATTACGTGAAAAAACCCTTGGTAATTCCAAGGGTTTTTTATTTTATCTGGAACATTTTTATTGCATTTGAACGTAAAATACTAGCAACTTCATCGACTGGCATCTCTTTAATCTCAGCAATTTTTTTTACTATTTCAGTTACCATCCACGGCTCACAGCGCTTCCCTCGATACGGTAGAGGTGAAGCGAATGGGGCGTCAGTTTCTGCCATGATCGATTCAAGTGGAAGCATACGAATAACTTCATCATAGTCACGAGCAAATGTAATCGGTCCATCAAATGACATAATACAGCCGAGAGCAAGTACCCGCTTCGCAATAGTCATATCTCCGACAAAAAAATGAAAATTTGCCTTTAAATTTGGGTATGTCTTTTTTGATTCTTCCAGAATATCGAGAACATCCTCGTATGCATCCATACTCCCCTTACGTGGTCGAGAGTGAATCATGAGGGGCTTCCCTACTTCTTGCGCAAGTTTAATATGGGCTTCAAAGAGTGCTTTCTGGCGAACCCTGTCTTCTTCTGTTGGCTCGTGGTAATAATCAAGTCCACATTCACCAATCGCAACAACTTTTGGATGAACCGCAAGTTCATGCATTTTTTCATATTCAAATATCTCTGTTGCAACATCGGTTGGGTGGATACCGACACATGCATACAAATGCTCATGTTTATCCGCGAGTTCTACTGCAAACACCGAAGTAGCATAATCCGTACCAACAGTAATAGTACCGACGCCTTCTTCTTTCATTTTTGCAATTACTTCCTCACGGTCAGCATCAAATTGAGATAGATTGAGATGAGAGTGAATATCGATATGTTTAAAATTCATATTAATCCCTGCGAGCAAACAATGGAGCTTCTGGTTTTTGTTTATTCTTAAGAAGTGTAATTATTTTTGCTGAAGTGTTAGGTAAGAGTGGAGCCAGAGATACTGCGACGCGCGCTAATTTCTCTACCGCAAAACGAATATCAGCACGTGCTTGCTCGGGATCTACTTTTATTTTTTTAAATGGTTCTGTATTTTGAATATGCATATCAATATCTGAAATTTCTGACCATATACTATCCATAACCACATGCACTTCGAAAGACTGATAGCCCTTCTCAAGAGTACTTTCTTTTAATGGCTCAAAAACAATATCTGAAATAGGAACATCATAAGAAACAACCATGTTAAGTAGCCGACTCACGAGATTCCCGATACCATTTGCAAGTCCTGAATTATATGATTCACGAAAACGCTCCATGGTAAACGGACTATCTTCAAATGATGAAAGTTCTCGAAGCACAAAATACCGAAGTGCATCAGTGCCATATTCAGCCACAACATCATACGGATTGATTACGTTACCAATTGATTTAGACATTTTAATACCTTTATCACCCGTAATAAAACCGTTTACAATAACACAATGAGAACATGGTATATCAACTGACATAAGCATTGCTTGCCACATTGCTGATTGCTGACGAAGATTATCTTTCCCGCAATACTGTATTGGTGTACCCTCTCTCCAATATGTATCAAACGTACGAATATCTGTTGGCCAGCCAAGTGTTGAAATATAATTTACCAATGCATCAAACCAAACATACATAACATGCCCAGAATCATCAGGGACAGGAATACCCCATGGCATTTTTGATGCCAACCGTGAAATAGAAAAATCCTCTAATCCAGATTCAACAAATGATTTTATTTCATTGAAACGAAAATCAGGAACAACAAAATCAGGGTGTGTTTTATAATATTCAAGAAGTGGAACTTGGAATGCTGAAAATTTAAAAAAGTAATTTTCTTCATCGATGAGTTCGAGTGGTTTCCCTGGATGAATTGGACATCCACCCTGCTCGTCCAACTCTGATTCTGTTTTATTAAGTTCGCACCCAACACAGTATTTTGCTTGGTATGTTTTTTTGTAAATAAAACCATTGTCTTTACATCGACGCCAAAATTCTTGTGCAGCAGTAATATGAGACTCATCTGTCGTACGAATAAAATGCACATCATCTGAAATACCGAGCACATCTTTCAATCCACGAAAACGCTCGGCATACCCATCGACATACTCCTGTACATCTTTTCCTTCTTTTTGAGCAGCATCCCAAAGTTTCTGTCCGTGTTCATCGGTACCAGTATTAAAAAAGACATCGTACCCTTGGCTTTTTTTATATCGAGTAATCACATCAGCACGAATAATTTCCATAGCAAAACCAACATGCGGTTCAGCATTTACATACGGAAGGGTAGTTGTAATATAGAATGACTTAGACATAAAATTAACTCGTACGGGATGTATCTTTTATCTTCTCGAGATCGGTAAGGAGTTCCAAGAGAAATACCGCACATGGGATTGCGAGTACCACACCCCAGAACCCTGCGAGTGTACCCCCAATAAGAAGAGAGAGAATCACCACAAGAGGAGAAATCCCCGTCGCCTTTTTCACAATCAATGGATAAATAAGATATGTTTCAAATTGACCGAGAATCAAATAGAGTGCTCCTGTCATTGCAGAAAGTGCAACTCCCCCATCAAGATATGAAAAGACAAGAGCTGGAATCGTAGCGAGAATCAAACCAAATGGAACAAGCTCTGCAATCATCACCAGTACCGCAAGAACGAGTGAGTAATCAACACCAAGCACAGTTAAACCAAGATAGGTAAGCATACCCATCAGTACACCCATCAACATTTGTCCCTGCATCCAGAGACCTATCTTTCGTTCTGTTCGTCTCCAAAGGTCTATCATGTATTCTTCGTGACGAAGTGGTGTCACAATGCGAATAAAATTCTCAATACCTCGCTCTGTGATTGAAAGATAAAATGAAATAATCAAAATTAATGCGAGATTCAATACCCCACCAAATGCTTGACCAAAAATATCAAAGAAACCTCCAGACACACTATCGATAAGTGTTCGAGTACTTTCAATCACATCACCAATAGAACCATTACCAGAGAGTGTCGTCACGACACCTTTTGCACCAGAGATGGTATCTGATTCAAATGTTGTAAAGAGACTACTACTTGGAATATATTCACCAAGCTGTGCGACAAGGATAGACATTTCGTCAATAAACACAGGAACAAAAACAGACATTAATCCAGCAACAACTGCAATTGTAGAGAGATAGATGAGGAGCACTGCAATCGTACGATTCTTTACAAAGGGACGCATTTTTCGAACAGCACTTTCAACAAATGAGGCTACGACGATAGATGTCAGTACCACCAAGAGAATTGTGGTCAATTTGATAAATGCAAAACAAAGCGCCGTAAACAATATCACACGGAGAATTGTACCGTTTGATATCGAAATTGTGAGGTTTTTTTGATTATCATTCATATCCGCATTCTACCACAGAGACCGTTCGCTTCCTACAGTGTAAGCAATGGCATAATTGTGCGAGTATCCGTCTTTGGGCCAATCATAGCAAGGGTTATATTCTTTTTTGTAAATATTTTCTGGGCCATTTTTTGAATATCTTGTGGTGTTACTGCCATCACAAGACGAGTCCTATCTGCGACTGTTTTCATCTTGTCAGTCAACAGTTCCTGTGAGCCATAGTATGTCGCAATATCATCGGTCAATTCAAGAGATAATTTCATATTTCCAAGTATCAATGATTTCACTTTTTTTAATTCTGCATCAGATATTTTTTCCTTTTTGAGACGGCTACATTCTTTTAAGATTTCTTGTAACACTTCTTCGGTTCGCGCATTATTAACACCTGCAGAAATCTGAAATGAACCATATCCAATAGATGGCTCATTGAACGCACGAACATAATACGCGACACCCATTTCTTCGCGAAGTTTTATAAATAAACGAGAACTCATCCCCGCACCGAGAATCGCAGAGAGAACAGATATCGTCGTATTCCGCTTATCGAGAACATCAAATGTCCTAAAACCAAGAACAAAATGCGTCTGGTCTGTTGCTTTGTGTTTCAAAAGAACATGTGGTGCATTTTGAGATTCTTTTGTTTTTACTTTTTTAGCTTTTTTAGTATGAGGGATATTAGAGAAATATGTAGCTACTTCTTTTTCGACTTGTGTTTTTGTGACAGACCCTGCAACAATAATCACTGTCCCTTCTGCAACATAATGTGCTTTCTTGTACGATACAAAATCTTCTCGCGTCATCGCACGAACCGTCTCTTTACTACCAGCAATGTTCCATCCCGCAGGTTGATCACCATAGAGTGCTTCTTGGAACATGTCTTGCACATGACGCTGTGGCATATCTTCATACATATTTATCTCCTCGACAATCACACCTTTTTCTTTTTCAATTTCACTTTCCGGAAATGTTGAATTAAGATAGATATCAGAAACGACATCAAATATCTTTTTAAAATGTTTTGAATCTGCCTTTGCGTAATACCCTGTAACCTGATGGTCGGTAAATGCATTGTATTGTGCACCAAGCGCGTCGAGTTCGTGTGAGATCGACTGCGGAGTTGGACGCTTCACTGTCCCCTTGAAACACATGTGTTCTAGGAAATGAGAAATGCCATTGATTTGTTTCGTCTCATAATCACTTCCCGTGCCGACAAGTACGAGCACTGTTACTGTCGGATTATCTTTCATGGGCACAGTCACCACCCGGAGACCGTTTTTGTATGTTTTCTTTTGGGGTTTTTGCATAACAAAATAATATCACACTTAAGGATAAAAATTAAAAAAGCCCTTGGTTAACCAAGGGCTTTTTATAACTACTGAAGAATTTGATGTCAATTAGAAGAAAGTTCATACTTCTTTCGAAGGACATTGAAATGTTCTTTTACATACTCCAACATTTCTTTTTCTTTCGGGAAAGTACCGTATTGATGGATAATCACAGCAAAACTATGACCATCCTCTTCAATAACAACAAAAGGCATTGGATCATTCCATACCTGCCACTTTTTTTTAAATTCCTCTGATTCAACATTTACACGAAATGCTTCCTTGGCTACTAATAACGAGGGGGTATACCCAAACTGACTCCAAGAAATAAGTCTCTCTTGAACCTCTGATGGAGCAGGAACAATCTGAATGGAAACTAAATCAACCCCCCGACTATTTCGTTCTTTTTTCGTTAATTTTAGGAACTTTTCATCCGAATAATCTTCTCCCCACATTTGTTTTTTAAGATACCCCTGTGAGTTTTCGTAAACATCCATTATGGAACCCCAAACAAACAGAATGGGTACACTTAGGAGCGCTAAGAATTTTAAAAAAAATTCACCTGTCTTTGTTAAAGAAAGATCATCAAGATATTTAAGAGCAAGAAACATGGGTACGTACATACAGATAGGAATGAATGAGTCCAATATGACAACTAAACCCATAGGCAAATAGATACTGATATGCATCAGAATTTTCATCAACACTGATTCAGTATCTTGCTTTTTGAAAAGTCCAAATACTTTACCATCACTGGTAACATTGAGAAATTTAAAAAGCGTAAACTTCATGCGAAGCGATTCAAGAAATTCCAGGGGTAATATCCCCTCGAACTCAAGCCCACTTTTTGAAAGCTTCTCTCTCACTTTAAACTCTGCACTATTTTGAGCAAATAGTTTAGAGAAAGCAGGATGATCAGATAAAACGGAAAGTTGAGTACAATCAATTCCTCCAACCTTGGATTGAATCTTTACTGACCCTTCTTTGGAGTCACGCAATAATTCAGCAAGAGAAGCACCGTATACATCGGATACTTCAGAAATAAATGTTTTATTTATCATAATTATCAAATATTGTTTGAGATTAAATTAACATAATTATATTATTTAGTCAAATTAATCTCTTTAAAAAAACACCCTTAGGGGTGTTTTTTTAAACCTTATTTTTGATCTCCTGTTCTAACCCCTCTCACGTAATTATGAAAGTCGTTCTTTAATATACGAAGCAAGTTCTACTATCTTGATACGTTCTTGGGTGCCAGTATCGCGGTCACGAATAGTGACAGAATCATCTTCGAGAGTATCAAAGTCAACAACAATACACCATGGTGTACCTATTTCATCTTGTCTGCGATAGCGTTTACCGATATTACCATTGTCATCCCACATCACACGACCGAATTCATCTTTGAGTGTGCCATAGATAATACGAGCTTTGTCTACGAGCTCTGGTTTGTTTTTCAATAGTGGAGACACTGAACAAATCACAGGGGCAATATGTGGCTTGAATGACAAATACGGACGCACTTCTTCCCCGCTTGTGTCTTCTTTGTATGCAGAGACAAGAAGTGCGAGAAGCGCACGGTCAACACCAAATGACGGCTCGATAACATGAGGAGTTATCTTTCCTCCGCCTTCTTCATCTATATATTCTAGTTTATGATTGTTGAGGTCAAAGCTCCCACGGTACGCAAGACCGAACAGTTCTTTTTGTCCGAACGGATATTCAAACTCAAAATCAACGGTGCGTTCTGAATAGTGAGCGAGGTCATCTTTTGATACTTCAAGTTCATTTACCTTTGCCATATCAAGACCAATAGAATCAATCCATTCCATCATCTCGTCTTTGAAGTATTCAAAATATTTTTGCCAATCATCAGGTCGGATAAAGTATTCAATTTCCATTTGCTCAAATTCACGTACACGAAAGATGAAATCACGAGGAGTTATCTCGTTACGAAATGCTTTACCAATCTGAGCGATACCGAATGGCAATTTCGGATGGAATGAATCAACAACGTTTTTGAAATTCACAAATATCCCCTGTGCTGTTTCGGGACGAAGGTACACTGTCGCCGCACTATCCTCTACTGCACCAATCTTTGTCGAGAACATCATATTGAATTGGCGAGCTTCGCCTGTTTTACCACCACAATCATCACACATACCTTGTTCTTTGAGTTGATCTGCACGGAATCTTTTTTTACACTTTGTACATTCAACAAGAGGGTCAGTAAAGGTATCTACGTGACCACTCGCCTGCCAAACACCCGGATGCATGAGAATCGCTGCATCGACTTCGTACATATCATGACGTGATGAGACAAATTTCTTTCTCCATGAATCTTTAATATTATTTTTGAGTGCGACACCGAGTGGACCATAATCCCATGTACCTGCGAGCCCGCCATATATTTCAGAACCTTGATAGATAAATCCGCGACGCTTTGCAAGCGACGTAATAGTTTCCATGAGATTGTCTGTATTTTTTTCCATATATATTGATAAGCATTAATTAACAACGCGGTCATTTCCAGCCTTGAAACGAGGGTCATTTGAGAGGAATGTCGTCAAAGGACCTCGTGTAGATTTCAAAAGTGTCCCCGTAAAACTATCCTGACCAGAAAGATACGTATCCTTCAAAAGCTGAGGAACACTACCTACTTGTGATGTCGAAGGGTTCAATGAAACGATAAAAGAGCCTTCTCTGTTGGCTGAAAAGCCAGTCTGAGGACGTACGGTACCGATATTCCAGAGAACCTCTCTGGTTGTCTCATTATAGGTAATATTTTCATTTACGCCAGGGGCCTTGCCCACCCATGACACATAGACAGGGAGCACTGCTCGCGCTTGTGCTTGTGTAATAGTGTTTGAAGAATTTGAAAGTGTCCAAGAGATTTCGTATCGAGTGCTCTGTTCTGCCCTTGGAGGAAGAGGCCCTGATACATGCAATGCACCGACGGCCACCTGAAAATCAGAGAGAACCTTGACCACCTTCTTTGAAATATTATTTACCTCACTTGTAATAGAACCAAATGCAGATTGGCGACCACGGATACTTACATCGAGATAGACACTTGGATCTTTTGTTGTCGCACCAAGACCAAGGAATGATTTTGTTTTAAAACTAAATTTCACAGAACCACGAGCACCTGGCTCGATAGAGGCAAGGTCTTCGACAGTATTCCTATCCCAAATAATCTGATCTTGTGCTGAGTCAAAAAAACCATCACCTGCATTTACGGTTGATTCTTCAAAAGCATTTCCTGAAAGTTTTGCTACGATTTGACCATCAGTTATTTTTGAAGAGAGATTGTTTGTCCAGAGAATCTCACCGCTCACCGTCTCCCCACCAGATACAGAGTACGTTGATAAATCCTGACCATTGACGAGAATTTGTGTTTCGAGAAATGGACGCACGAGTGTCAACTTCTTGAGGAGTGAATTGTAAACAATATTTACTCGTGTGGCATTTGTCGCACTTGTTGTACCTGCGTACACATGAAATACCTGCTCATCATCAGGCTGACCCATAATTTTTCCTTTTACAGTTACTACGATTGGATTTGCCTGAGTAAGAGAAGAGAGGTTCCACATCGAATTCCCAATGGTCGGAGATGGTACCGAATCCTCAAATACGAAACCGTTTGGATATGCAATCTGAAGCATTGTTGTACCAGAAGGAAGTGTTGTATTGAGTTTTGCTGTTACCGTAAATATCATTGACTGCTCAGGGGTTACGGTATCTGGTGATTCAACGAGAAGTGACAACGGAGCAGAGCTAATCGTTACTCCATATTCTGTCTCTTTTGTAAAAATAGCATTTGAGCCTTCAGGATGATATTCAAGACGAATACGAACAGGTCGAATAGATTTTTCTTCACCGAACAACGAAACTTTTACATTACGTGTAATAGATTCTCCTGCACTAATCGTACCAATAGCGTCGCGAGGAATACGGACCATATCTCCCGCGTCATCATTTGCACCTCGTGGGTATTCGATAATCAAATTTGCGAGTTCAAGCTTGGCATTGTTGCGATTTACAATCTCGATCTGAAGAGGTAATTCTTCTCCCCCTTTCGTAAAGGCATTCCCAAGAACAATAATATCTATCTTGTCACTTGTAACAGATACACCACCAGAAAAATACATGTACGCACCAAAACCAAGAGTTGCAACAAAGAAAATAATTGCTCCGATAAAAAACTTTTTGAAAAATGGTATTGAGTGTTTTTTCATTGGTGTTGACTGAGATAACGAAGAAGTATTCCATGAGGTTGGAGCATCATGTGTGACAGGATGGAGCACACCCTCACGTCGCCTATCACGCAGAGTATCCTCACGGTCATAGAGATGTCGTTTGATATCTTCAATTCGATTCTTTAATGGTTCTGGCATAGATACAATAAGTATATCATAGAGACTTCTATAAATGACTCTCTCGTAATGCTTTGTTAATATGCATCACAATAGCCTGCCTTTCCCGAAGCAATGCCCCCGTGTGAGACTCATCAAATGCCGACGTAAGGTATGAAGTCAAAATATCTGATTCACCAATGTACCCCAAGGTATGCAAAATACGAAGCACGAGATGAAGCTCAAGTGCCTCACGAGACTCCTTTTCAAAATGTGGTACATCAAGAAGATGAAATGCATCAATACATTCGTCAAAAATAGTTTGGTGTGATTCCTCTCCATCACAGAGACGCTCGAGCAGTGCACTCACTCGAGCAAGGAGCAAAAATGAATCTCTATCAGACCGAGCATACGGAAATGACGTTATGGTCGAGGCAGAAGTCACTCGCCACACATCACGACCACGAACAAAGTCTATCTTTGCATACGAAAAATCTTGAAGTGAAAACCGCAATTTTGATTTTGAAAGACGTATTCCTTGTGCTACTGCACGGACCAGACCGAGTTCTCGTGTGTAGATAATAAGCATTTTATTTGCTTCTCCAGAATTACGAGACCCAAGAATATACCCATGTGTATGATAGATATGATGCATAATGCTCTATTTTACCATGAATACACCACTCTGTGACCTTGTGCAAAAACCATATTTATCGTTATAGTATAAGAAAATAATTCTTTACCTATGAGAAAATTAGAATTTCCTTCTGTCGTACGACATACGATTGCATGGCTTACTGTGGGCATGATTGGAGTCATCATCAACGAACTCTGCATTATTAAAACAGAAAAACCATTGCTTCATTTTCTGGCTGAGATACATATTCCACTCCTAGAAACAATACTTTCTGTTGTGGCAATTATCATCATTCTTATTGGACCGCTTATCTTACGGGAAATTGCGACCACGGAGAAAACAGAAGTAAGTCTTGTTCGTCTTTCAAATAGTGTATCTATTTTGTGGTCATTGTTTATGAGTGGTAAGTTTATACATTTTGTTATCACATTGTATATAACACTCCCTCATTCATTTTCACCGTCAACATGGTTTATCATTATTGGTGTATTGTATTTTCTTTTTATTGTACTCGCACAGAAAATAACACCTCAGTTTTCAGCCACAATTTCGTCCTTTTTTACAAAATAAAAAGCCGATGCAGTATGCATCGGCTTTTTACCTACCTACGACAAGAAAACTTTAAATACCAATTCATCAATTTTTATTTCGGTGCCTTCGTTTTGAGTAAATTGCAATTCACTTGCACCAACAGTTTTAAGGAAGTCGTCTTTGAATGTAGTTACTATCCCTTGGCCTTCTGTGTCTGTTTCGATTGAGAGAACAATAGTATCACTCGGATTGAGTCCTGCTTTTTTACGCATATCTTGGACCGCACGCACAAGTTCGCGATATTGCCCTTCACTACGAAGTTCTGGGGTGATGTGTGTATCAAGCAATACGTCTTGTTCAAGAGTTGCATCCTCAACAATTTCTTTTACATTCAATTCATCTTTAAGGATTTCAATGTACGCTTCTTCCAACTTTAGACTTTTAACTTTTAACGATTGAAGTGGTTGGCGAACTTTTATTCCTGCTTTCTGTCGTGCTTCGAGTCCGAGAGTAACGAGCTGACGGAGTGTTTCCATGTCAGTAAGAATTTCTTGATTGTGCACTTCAAGTCCTGATGGCCATGCACACATGTGCACACTTAGTATTTCACTATAACCATCCTTGGGTGGTAAACGTTGCCACAAATCTTCAGCGGTAAATGGAGCAAATGGAGCAAGTACGGTGGAGAATCTATTGAGAATATAATAGAGTGTCTGTTTTGCATCCTTGTCTCCATCTTTAATTCTGTCACGAGAACGACGAAGGTACCACGTAGAGAGGTCATCTATAAAGTCACGGATCAAACGCACAGGCTCGAGGAGTCTAAAATTATCGAGATGCTCTGTTGTAGAAGAGGCGAGCTGGTTGAACCGTTCAACAATCCACTGGTCAAGAATATTTTTTGATTCTGGCATTCTGATACGTTCACATTCTACGTCTCGATACAATTCATAAAACGCGACGACGTTGTACAGCAAATTAAATACTTTATTATGAAGTTCAAACACTGTTTTCTCGTCAAAGTTTTTTGACTCACCTGGTTGATTCACTGAATACATCCAGAGACGAAGTGTATCAACACCATACTTATCCATCATCACCCATGGGTCAACAATGTTCCCGAGTGACTTCGACATTTTCTTACCTTTGTCATCGAGAATATGTCCGAGACAAATCACGTTCTTATACGCTTTGCCTCGTCCCATAAGTATCCCCACAGCATGGAGTGTATAGAACCATCCACGTGTCTGATCAATCGCTTCAGAAATATAATCAGCAGGATATCCTTTTTGTTCTACCCATTCTTTATTCTCAAATGGATAGTGACTTTGTGCAAAAGGCATTGCCCCTGAATCAAACCAGACATCCATCACTTCTTTTGTACGAGAGAGTTCCCCACCACAGTCGCAGGCCAAAGATACATCATCGATATATGGACGATGAAGATCGAGTTCGTACTCTTCATTGTGAGGAAGTGGAGTAAAATCAAAAGACATTATTCCACCATTTGAAAGATAGTGGAAATCTTTTTTATCAGTAATCATCCCAAGACTTTCCTGTGCTGTATATGCATGTGCACCAGAAACCATAAGCCACGCAGGGCCACCATGTGTAACGATTAAAATCTTTTTCCCCTTGTATGTTGATTCGATTTCATGTAGCACCTGTGACACGCGACGCTTCACGTCAGCATATGATTCATCACCCTCCTTTGCTTTTGTAAAATTCTCTACCGTTTTAGGATAGTCAGTATGATATTCTGCCCATGTTTTACCTTCATACGCGGGGAGAGACATCTCACCAAGTCGGTCTTCATAAACTACAGAATCCTTGTCTATTCCGAGCACGTCACACATAATTTCAGTTGTTTCTCTTGTTCGAACAAACGGCGAAGAAATGATGACATCAATACCTTCTTTTTTGAGCTCGTCCGCAGTCGCACGTATTTGTGCTTTACCTTCTTCTGTCAGGTGACTTCCGCTATTCATGATAGAACTAACAAGTCCTTTCAGGTTTGCCTCTGTCTCACCATGTCGCATAACGAAATACTGATTACCTGATTTTTTGGTTTTTGATTTTAATTCTTCAATACTTCCAATCGCGTGAACTTTTTTACACGATTCACAATTCCATAGTGGAAGTGGAGTACCCCAATATCGTTCACGAGAAATAGCCCAATCCTTGATATCCTTCAACCATTCACCAAAACGTCCATCACGAATATAGTCTGGCTCCCAGTTAATAGATTTATTTTCCTCGACGAGTTTATCGCGAAGAGATGACATGCGGATATACCATGAATCACGCGCGTAATAGATAAGCGGAGTTTTACATCGCCAACAGTGAGGATATGAGTGTTCGTATTTTTCTTTTTTGAACAAAAGCCCGCGACCTGCCAAATCTTTTATCACATCAACAGCGACATCTTCGTCTTTTACGAATCGCCCTTCAAATGAGCCAGTACCTGTGATGAATTTCCCATCAAGACCTACAAGGTGATGCTTTGGTAAGCCAATCTCTGTACCAAGAGCAAAGTCATCAGCACCATACATGACAGCCGTATGCACAACACCTGTACCATCTTCGGTCGTCACGAAATCAGCTCCATATACCTTGAATGCTTTTTCAAGTTTCCCCTTTTCACCTTCTGGAAGTGTGTCAGCAAAATATGGATAGAGGGGTTCGTATGAAAGACCAACAAGGTCAGAACCTTTTATTTCAGCGAGAATAGTATATTCACCCTCAATGAGTGACAACCGTGATTTTGCAAGAATTATAATTTCATTATTCAAATCAAGAGCGACGTACTCCATATCTTTTCCAACAGCAAGAGCAACATTACCAGGGAGCGTCCATGGTGTTGTTGTCCAGGCAAGGATAGAAGCGCTGGTTGGCAAGGGTTTCTGAGAGGTCTGGTGAGCTTGCCCGAGGACCCGAAGAAATTCTTGCCAATCAGCGCTGATACGAAATTTCGCATACACCGACAAATCTTTTACATCTTCGTATCCTTGCGCGAGTTCGTGTGAAGAAAGAGCCGTACCACATCGCGCACACCATGGTACGATTCGATAATCTTTATATACAAGACCTTGCTCGTGCACATGTTTCAAAACATTCCATACTGATTCTATGTAGTTATTGTAATATGTAAAATACGAATTTTCCTGATCAACCCAATATCCAATACGAGTTGTGAAAGTACCCCAAATATCAAGATACTCTCCTACACTTTCTTTACACTCTTTATTAAATTTAGCGATACCGTATTCTTCAATTCCTTTCTTTGAATTAAGTCCGAGTTTTTTCTCAACCTGCAATTCAACAGGAAGTCCGTGCGTATCCCAGCCACCCTTTCGGCTCACATGATACCCACGCATTGTTTTGTATCTGGGAATAGCGTCCTTAAATGCACGTGCCTCCAAGTGATGAATCCCTGGTTTACCATTTGCAGTCGGTGGACCCTCAAAGAAAACAAATTCCCCTGCTGGTGAATCTTTGGCAAGTGTTTTTTCAAACACATTGTTTTCTTTCCAGAATTGTAAAATTGCTTCTTCGCGAAGTGCTGATTGAGATTTTTGTTGTTGATTTTCCATGCGCCTGTAAAAATAAATTAATAAATAAAAAAACTCGTCCTCATATAATATCCAAAAAGGATACGATATAAGGACGAGTTTCTCTCGTGGTACCACCTTACTTTTTACCTGCCTTGCAGGACTTCTCATTTGATGGGTTCTACTCCCTATAAAGGTTTCTTCCCAATGCTCTGGGGTGATAGCCCCTTCACTGCATATATATGTAGAATAACTATAAAATACCAAAAAAGCAAGATTTTCATCTTGCTTTTTACATCTTCTCTGGAGTTTCAATACCAAGCAACCAAAGCCCATTTTTCATCGTCTGATGAAATGCTTCCACGAGTAACACACGATATGGAGCAAAAGAATTGTCTTTATCTATGATTACCGTATTTGCATAAAACGAATTAAACGCACTTGCGAGTTCAGTGAGATACGTCGCAATATGATGTGGTTCGAGTTCAGTATATGAATGAGAAATAACTTCAGGAAAACGATAGAGTGTTCGCTCGAGTACGGTCATTTCTTCTGGAATATCTAAAACCCCAGAAGTAACACCGCCCGCTTCTGCTTTTTTTATAATCGACTGTGCACGGACAGCAGTGTATTGCAGATACGGACCGGAATCACCATCAAATGAAATAGATTTCTCAAAATCATACACGATATCACTACCAAGCGAAGACCGAAGTATAGAATATTTTAATGCGGACACTCCGACAATACGAGTGATAGTTTCTTTTTCTTCTGCAGAGAGTTCCCTCTCGGCAACTTTTTCTCGAACGATATCCATCGAATCTCGAAGAAGTGATTCACCAGTAATCACATTTCCTTTTCGTGAAGACATCTTGCCTGTCGCAAGACGCATCATGCCGTGCGTAATATGCTTCATTCGAGATTCGAGTTCTGGGTGCATCAGTGAAATAGCCTGCTGAACGACTTTCATGTATTCACCTTGCTCGATAGCAGTAGTCGTAATAGATAGATCAGGATTCTCTTTTTCAAACTTGGTCATTGTGAGACCAATCTCTTTTGCTTCATATAGTGGAATACCCCCAGATGTGATAAATACACGTGTATGAAGTTTGGGATTGTATTTTTCTGCGTGGAAAACAATCGCACCCTCAGACTCTTCAAATACATTCGGTACATTTGCACGAACAATTTTCTCGCCGATAAGCGCCATTTCACTTTCAAAGAAATAATGATCAAATTTTGTTCCGAGTATTTTGTAGATTTCTTCGAAGGCATCGAGTGTCACCTTTCGTCCCCAGTCATATATTTCATTTATCTTTTCATCACTATGGTCATACACTTTTTTATTGATAGCATCTATTTCCGTTTTAGCTTCGGGATTATTTTCATATTTATCACTACCTTTCGCGTATTGTTCACCAATATATTGCGCTTGTTCTGAAACAGATTTTGAAGTATCAGGCATGCCAAATTTCTGCAGTCCGTAGATTGCCTTTGCAACATGTAGACCCACATCACCTTGATAATTCGCACGGATAGTTTTCGCGCCCGAGAATTCGACAACACGAGAAATAGATTCACCGATGGCATTACTCATCAAGTGCCCAATATGAAATGGTTTGAACGGGTTTGGCTGGGTATACTCTACCATTACCTTTTTTCCTACAAGAATAGTATTCTTACCCCAGTTTTGATTTTGTTTTACGATTTCAGATATTGAATCAGCAAAAAACTGACGAGATAAATAAAAATTAATAAATCCCGCACCAGCAACTTCTACTTTTTCAATTTCTTTTGGAAGTTCTTTTTCAAGTTCAGTTTTTATTTGTTCTGCAAGTGCACGAGGATTTGTACCAGATTGCTTAGCATACGCCATTGCGACATTTGTCGAATAGTCACCGTTGTTCAAATCAGAGGGGTGTTCGAGAGAAATAACCCCAGCCGAAATACCGAGATTTTGAAGGGCTTTTCGTATTGATTCTATAATATCATTCCGTATCATTTGTATTGGTACTGTAGCATATTTCTAGGAATATGTTGACACAGTGATAGATGAGGCGCACTATATGTATATGGAACAGGTAATAAAAAATACATTTCCTCCAGATGGCAAGGAAGCTCAAGAAGCTCCTGAACAAAAAAGCGAGCAAGGTGTTCATGAACACGAAGCTGAGATTCCTGAAGAAAAAATGGAGGAAGTGTACGAAAGAAAAGACTTAGAACAACACGGCTCCACAAAGGAAGCTGAGTAATCTATTTCTTGCCGGTACTACCAAATCCATTTTCACCACGGACGGACTCATTGAGCTCGTCCGTTTCTTCTAATTCTGCTATGACAACAGGTAGGATAACAAGTTGTCCAACTTTATCACCTTCCTCTACGGTATATGGTTCACTAGAGAGGTTCACGAGGTGTGTATTGTACTCACCGCGATATCCCGCATCATATACTCCACCCATAGTATGAAGTCCTGCTTTTGAAATACTTGATTTGTCTTTAACGATACCTGCGTACCCTTCCGCAAATTCAAGCGCAAATCCATGCCAAAATATATGATGCCCCATCGGAGGAATCGTGACTGTCTCCATCGCATACATATCCATACCGACATCCCCGGGGTGTGCATACGTCGGCAGTTTCGCATCGTCTTTTAATTTTTTAACTTTGATTCTCATATTATTTCAAAACTTTTTTCACGTGATTATATACCTCCTCATGTATTGCCTCTCGTGACAAAATCTTTCCTTTAGACACACAACTTACTTTCACAAAATTATTGATTTCTTTTATTAATTTAAGTGCGCTTTTGCGAGAATTTTCTAAAAACGCTGTATCATTCTCATGAACATCTGTTTTTCGTCTTAGATACTGGCGAGCATTAGCTTGATCGCGCTCAGCCATCATTTTTTGGGTAAACCGTATCGGCACTTCGAGATAAAATACAATATCGGGTCTTGGAATTTTAAAAACTTCATATTCCATTTTATCAAGCCATTGTAAAAAATCTTTTCTTTTCTTGGAATTTTTAATCTTGCCTCCTTGATGAATCTGATTCGCTGATACATATCTATTAGCAATAACTATATACCCTTTCGCAAGCCACTTCTCTAGTTCTTCTTTTGACTCCCATCGATCAGCCGCATATGCGATTGAGGCGATTTTCGGATGAACATTCACCCAATTATAGTATTGCTCACGTAAGCAATTCGCGATAAATCCACCAAAAAAATTTTTGTAGTATTCGGGAAAATCAACAACCTTTACTTTTTTACCCTCCTTTATTAGTCGTGTACGAAGAATCTCAACCTGTGTTGCCTTTCCACTTCCATCTGTGCCATCTATGACTATAAGTTTTCCTTTTTTGTTTTTGGCTATTACTTTTTTCATATTTATTCTCCTAATTCTTTTAATGCCTCCGTTGCATAGAACAAAACATTTGGCACAAGATCTGCTGTTTGTAATTCTTCCATTGTAAACCATTGAACACTAGTCCTCTCATGCTCCATTTCAGATTCTGAAATAGTATCGTCTTTTGCACGGGCAAAATATACCAAAGGTATATGCGTATGTGTATCTGATACTGGATGTTTACCCATATATCGAGGAGGAATAAGATACGAATAATGCTGATTAATAGCTTCTCCAGAATTTGGGCCCTCAGCACTACCTATTATTTCAATATCGAGCCCCACCTCTTCTTTTACCTCTCTGTATCCTGCTTGTACTGGATCTTCGTCGAGTTCTATATGCCCGCCTACAGATAACCAGATATTATGCTTGTCGTGCATACGAAGAAGAACTTTGTTTTTGTAGACAATAAATACTTCAACACAGAAATCTACTTTTTCATGAATATGAGGCATTCTACTTTTTCCAACGCAACACTTTATCAATCATGCCAGCGATTTTAATCATGTCTTTTTCTTTCTTACCTCGTGTTGTTTCTGCACAGGTGCCGAGACGAATACCAGATGGATCCATGACACCGCGAGTGTCTCCAGGGATTGTGTTCATGTTTACAATAATCCCTGCTTTTTCAAGTCGCATACTTGCCTCTCTACCAGAGACACCTTTGCCGTCCATCCATGTATCAAGAAGTATTAGATGTGAATCAGTCCCCCCAGAGATAACGTGCCAGCCAAGTTTTCCTAATTCTTTCGCGAGTACCTTTGCATTCTTCACCACTTGCTTCGCGTATGTTTTGAAATCAGGTCGAGACGCTTCAGCGAGAGCAACAGCAACCGCTGCAATATTGTTCTCGTGCGGTCCACCAAAAAGTCCAGGGATAATAACCTTGTCGAGTTTCTTGTCGAATTCACGAGCGTCCTTGCGAATAAATAGTATCGCTTGCCTAGGACCACGAAGACTCTTGTGTGTCGTTGTCATCACAGAATCAGCATGTGGAAACGGCGATGGGTACGCACCACCCGCAACAAGTCCCGCAAAGTGAGACATGTCGACATGGAGAAGCGCGCCACATTTATCAGCAATCGAACGAAATCGATTGAAATCAACAACACGAGGATATGCAGTAAATCCAGCAACGATTATATTTGGCTTCTCTTTCATCGCCAATTTCTCAATCGCATCATAATCAATCATCTCTGTCTGTGGATCAACTTCAAATTGAATTGGCTTCCAGAGTTTGCCCGTCATCGAGAGTGGGTGTCCGTGTGTGAGATGCCCACCAGATGTGAGTTTCATTCCCATGATTTTCCCCCCGATTGGGACGAGTGTTGAATACAATGCGAAGTTCGCAGGGCTACCAGAGAGAGGTTGCACATTAATATGCCACTCGCTCGTTTTGAGTTTGAAAAGTTTGTAGGCACGATCAATCGCCATCTGTTCAACTTTATCGATAATACTGTTCCCCCCATAGTAGCGACGACCGGGATAGCCTTCAGCATATTTATTGGTCAACTTTGAACCGAGTGCTTGAAGTACATCATTTGAAACATAGTTTTCGGATGCGATAAGATTGATAACACTTTTTTGACGCTTCTCTTCATCTTTTATCAACTTCTCGATTTGTTTATCTTTCATGGGAGTTTGAGTAAAAATAGTAATGCCCTGATTTTACCACGGGCAACCCAAACAAAAAAGCAGGCCATTTTCGTATATACGAGGCCTGCTTCTTATGAAGAATTGTTTTCGAAATCTCTTTTTCTTTTCCACCGATAGCGATATCCCCTGAATGCATGAGATAGAATCAGAGAGAGAATGCCAATAATGATGACACCGATAATGATACTAAAATTATGAATTGTAGTAATAGGAAAGAAGAGATACAAAACAAGGTAGATGACAGAAATACAAACAAGTATTGTTCCAAAAAACCAAAACCCACTCGTTTTAAATTTAAACTTAAATTTCCCTAGTATTTTCATGAGTGTTTTATTTACTCTCAAAATAACCTAAAAGTAGCATTCTGTCAAAGATGAAAGAGTAGAAAAAGAAGCGTATACTGAAAAAGTAATATCTATTGACTAACGAGAGAGAGAATGATTTAATCAATAAAATTGTTAATTAAAATTATAGTATGAATACAACAAACACACACGAGTACCATGCAGACAAAGAGTATCTTTCTTTGCTTGAAAAAATCCTCAATGAAGGTTCTCAAAAAGGTGACCGAACAGGCACTGGTACGATTTCGATATTCGGACCACAAATGCGATTCGACCTTGCAAAAGGCTTCCCCCTTCTCACAACAAAAAAGTTGGGTGTAAAATCAATCACTCACGAACTTTTATGGTTCATCACCGGTGATATGCAATTAAAATACCTTGCAGACCGGAATGTAACTATTTGGGATGAATGGCCATACAAAGCGTATCTCAAAGAAAACAATCTGCCTATCCCAAAAACCGATAGTGAGGAATGGAAAACTGGTATTAAGGAATTCAGTGAGCAAATCAAAAATGACCCTGAATTTTCAGCAAAGTATGGTGACCTCGGTCCAATCTATGGATACCAATGGAGAAGCTGGCCTACACGAGACGGCAAATATATTGACCAACTACAAGATGCCATTGAACAATTAAAGAAAAATCCAGATGACCGTAGGATGATTGTTTCAGCATGGAATGTTGGTGATATTGCAGAAATGGCAAAACGAGCACTTCCTCCGTGCCACTGCTTGTTTCAGTTTTATGTTGCAGACAACAAACTCTCTTGTCTGTTGTATCAGCGTAGTTGCGATACTTTTCTTGGTGTACCGTTCAATATCGCATCGTATGCATTACTCACAATGATGGTAGCACAAGTAACAGGACTCGAACTCGGTGAATTCATATGGACTGGTGGTGACACACACATCTACTTAAACCACCTCGAGCAAGCAAACCAGCAACTCTCTCGCAAAGATGATATTCGCCCGATGCCGACAATGAAGATTAATCCTGCTATTAAAAATATCGAAGATTTCACCATTAACGATTTTGAACTTGTTGGATATGATCCTCATCCGAGCATTAGTGCACCGATTGCAGTATAGCCTATGAATATCTCGATTATTGTTGCAGTTGCACACGGTGGCGTTATTGGTAAGGACAATCAACTCCTCTGGAAGATTCCCGAAGATATGAAATGGTTTCGAACAGTCACCACAGGACACCCTGTGATTATGGGACGAAAAACATACGAATCTATTGGGCGACCCCTGCCGAAGCGTACAAATATTGTGATTACTCGTGACCCATTGTGGCAGGCTGAAGGTGTTACTGTTGTTCACTCTCTTGATGAAGCTCTTTTACGATATACACATTCTGATGAAGAAATCTTTGTCATTGGTGGTGGTGAAATATACAAACAGTCACTTCCCATCGCACAGACGCTCTATGTCACACACGTAGATAGGCATTACGAAGGTGATACATTTTTTCCAGAAATTGATTCCAACACATGGCAACAAACCTGGACAGAAGAACACACCGAAGATGACACACCGTATCGTTTTAGTATTTACAAAAAAACCCCTTCCACATAGGAAGGGGTTTTTACTTTGACTAAATTCATTAAGAAATACCACTGAACCGCTCACGAAATACTGGTTCTAAAACGTAATTGTAGAAATTACCAAAAGAAAATTGTCTCTGTAGTTCTTTTTTAAAGGAACTTGTTTTTGATTTCATAGTATTATCATGGCCAACAATATACTGACTATAGTGTGCTTCAATAGATGCAATTATGTGTTCTTTGTTTTTCAAAAACAAATTATTGTAAGATACCAAAAATAATTTTAACCTTTCAGAACCAGGCTCTGATAGCTTACTACATATTGATATTAGACCACTGTAATTACAGGATTGAAGTTCTGTTTCAAAGCACACATACACAGCACTTGTATACACAGAGGGTAAATACCCTATATTCCCTTTCCCAACGTGCGTAACCAGAAAATCAAAATCACTTGAAATATTTCCCAAAAAACTTGAGAATGATCCATAAACATGTGGTCTGTAAAATAAAACCTCTATTTCTAATTCATTAAGTCGTGCTATAAGTTTTTTTGCACGAAAATGAAGAACAGCGATAATAATCGCACCTGCAAGAAACAGGCATACAAAAAACCAATCTAATATTGTCATAACTATTTAATTTTATTTTCACCTATTCTACTACTAAAAACCTAAAAGTAAAGCCCCGAAATCTCGGGGCTTTACTTTTAGGATCTATGGATCAATATCAGTTTTCTCTCGAATAAAGATATCTTTACCGTCGGGTGATTTTGATTTTATGTATTTTCGATTTTTATTTGTTTCTATTTTTCGTACAAGTTCTTGCTCTAAGTCATAACCGAGAATCTCACACATACCAAGCAAAAATATCGCAACATCAGCAAATTCTTCTGCAACACCTTCTTGGTTTTTACTAAACTTTGAAAATGCTTCAGACAATTCTTCGTGAGCACGACAAAATTCAAGAGCGACATCAGTCGTATTGAATCCTTTCTCGAGCTTATTACGCATTACTTCTTTTTGTAATTCAGTTAGGTTTACCATATAGTTACATATCCTTGTATGTTTCTACGTCGCCGAGAATTTCATACGCTACACCTGCTTGTTTCAAAATCTCTTTTGAACGAGCACCTGCATGATAATCTTTTGACGCAACAATTCGTACAATACCAGTATTAATAATACTCTGTGCACATTTATAGCACGGAGTCATTCGACAATAAATAGTCGCCCCTTCGAGCGCTACACCGAAACGTGCAGCGTTATTGATAGCATTTTGTTCTGCGTGTGCAGTACGAATACAGTGACGAGACACTGTTCCATCTTCTCCTGTCACTGTGTGCATCTCGTGTCCAACCTCATCACAATGAGGAAGCCCCGCGGGGGCACCAACATACCCAGTCGCAATAATACGTTTGTCTTTTACGATAACCGCACCCGAACGACCTCGATCACACGTCCCCCGTGTACCAACGAGATCAACCATATTAAGAAAATACACATCCCATGACGGGCGAATATGGACAGGTGGTGTTTCTTGTTCACTCATACAGGGATTATATGCTCTTTGTACTCATCTGTAAATTACGAGAAAAAACCCTCATCTTTGAGTTTTTTGTATTGTGCTTTTATTACTTCAGACTCATATGATAGAGATGAGACAAGGCGAGACTGCGATATCTTAGGATTCTCTGTATAGAGACGAATAATAGCCCCACGAACCTGACGCATCGAACCATTGAATTTTGACTGTTTCGTGTGATGTTTACTTTTCCGACTTGGATTCGGTACTGTCGCTTTCAGCATTGCTCCATAATCCATGAGTGCGTTGTACCACCCTCGCGGGTTTTCCCTATCCATATATTTTTCAATCAAAGGCAAGAGTTTCGCATCAGGAACTTTTTTTGATTTTGGAAAAAAGAAATGAATAAATACTGCACGAATATTTGTCTCAATCATAACTGTCGGAGTATTGTATGCAAATGCCATAAGTGCACTTGCGGTATATGGACCAATACCAGGAAGTGCGACGAGCTCATTAAATGTTTTAGGAAACCTTCCCTTGTGTTTAGTGATGATAGCTTCCGCCGTGCATTTCAATAATAATGCCCGACGATTATACCCAAGCCCTTGCCATAGAGAAAGAACATCTCGCACGGACGATTCGGCAAGCACCCGTGCATTCGGAAACGCTTCCAAAAATGCTTTATATTTTGGTATCACTCGCGAGCTTTGTGTTTGTTGCAACATCACCTCTGATACGAGAATACGGTATGGATTTGTTGTGTTCCTCCATGGAAGTGTACGTTTGTGCTCTCGGTAATAGGTATATATTTTTTTCTGAAATGAAGAAATGGTCATGACCGAAGAACAAAAAAACCGAGAATCATCGCAGTAAAATTAAGTACTGTATGTGCCAGAGAAATAAGAATAAGATTTGGATACCGATAATACATCCACGCAAAACCAATACCTCCGATAAATGTAAGCGGTAATATAAACACCGCATTACTATAGATAACGTGCATCAGTGCAAATACGATTGCATTGATACTGATAATAACGAGGGGTTGTGAAAATGCCCTCACGAGCATCTTCATGAGAATTCCACGAAAGACAATTTCCTGAAGAATACTAATCGGTGCAAATAAAAGTAAAAACTTTTTATTCTCCCACCAATCAAGAAAAGGTTCATGTGGGACAACTTGTGCAAGCCAAACAAGAAAAAATATTCCACCAAGTGTAAATAAAATATACGGGATAGCATCTTTCTTCCAGTCGTTGGTAATACCCATATCAGCATACGTCCATCGTGAATGCCAGATAATACCAACAAGAAGCAACGCGACCGTAAACAACAAACCAAAACGCATATTCGCTGGAATAATTTTAAAATACAAAAGAATTACAGGAATAAGATACAAATATAAAATCTGAATCAATACGATTTCTTTTTCATGTTTAGTGTGCAACGTATCCATACATACAAGTATACCAGATGAGCATATCTACCTATCTTACCCAAAAATAACCATACAAAACAATGACTTATCGTCGAAAAAATAATTTTGCCATTTCGACAAGTATAATATTGAGCACGAGCCACCCGAGAACAAACCAGAGCCATACGGCAGGTATCGGTGCAAGATCAAACAACCCCCTGAGTGCAGGTATCGCCATTGTTGCAATGAGAAAGACACAAGCGACAAGAATACTCTGATTTAACTTTTTATTTGAAAAGGGATTATATGAGAAAAGTGGTTTATGTAAACTTCGGAATGAGAATGAAATAGCGAGAATGTATGAGGCAAAACAGACAAAGAATACAGACCGAGCAAGAGACACTTCAACACCAAAACGAATCAAGAGGTAGTACAAGACAAAGAGAAGAAGCGAACTCGTGATACCAATACCAAACGTCAATACATTGACCTCTCGCGTAAAAATAGATTTCAAACTATGCTTCTTGGCAGTCTCGTGATCTATATCAGCATCATATGCAAAGGCAATCGCGGGCAGACTCCCAGTAAAAAGATTTACCCAAATAATCTGTAATGCAGTAAGAGGAAGTGCAATCCCCGCAATCAAACTCCCTCCAACAACAAGCACTTCATCGAGCGAGTTCGACATCAAATACACAAATGTTTTTTGAATATTTGCCAAGATGCGTCGGCCCTCACCGATAGACGCTGCGATAATTTCAAAATTGTCATCGAGCAATACGAGGTCTGCTGCACTCTTTGCAACATCACTTCCTGAACCAAGAGCCACACCGATATCCATCGCTTTCAATGCAGGTGAATCATTGACCCCATCACCCGTCATTGCGACCACCTCACCGAGGGATTGATACAGTGTACCGATACGAAGTTTATCTTCTGGTGTGACGCGAGCAAATATTTTTATATCAGGAATTATTTTCAACAATGCTTCATCGGACAAACGAGCAATCTCTTGCCCCGAGAGAACATTTTTTTCTGTAACATCCCATCCAAGTTCCCGTGCAACAGAGAGTGCCGTCCCCTTCAAGTCCCCTGTAATCATCACGACACGTACACCGAGTGATTGAATCTTTTGTATTGCTTGAGGAACTTCTTTTCGGATAGGATCACGAAAAGCCAAAATACCTAAAAATTCAATATCCACAACATCAGAAATAGAAACATGTTCTCCGTGTGTGGGAATTCGCCCGAGTGCAATCAATCGCTTACCATCAGTACTCGCATCGGTAATCCATTGTTCTATTTTCAAATACTCATCTTTACTTATTTTTGCACGTGCGAGCAAAATATCTGGTGCACCCATCGTGACATACGAATCCTTGTATCGCGAGACAGAGAATTTGTGTGTTGAATTAAACGGTACCACCACAGAGAGAATATCTTTATTCCCAAGACTTGAAATATCAATTCCTTTTTCTTGAGCAGTCTTTGCAATATTTACTTCAAACGGTCGTCC
>JACCDM010221973.1_pt1 | contig 33963 bp, 33 predicted proteins | sample 7445851 | NCBI WGS metagenome assembly JACCDM01 (sample SAMN15323438, study PRJNA562643) | freshwater metagenome | isolation source: river surface water | place: USA:Blue River Watershed | collected 2017-08-16
TACCCAGAAGCAATAAACACACTTAGGGCCTCTTCGAGGGTCTGGTCCTGATCTACAACCTCTAAATCGACACGAGGAACCATGACCTCGCGGACCACCGTTTCAGAGAACTCCTCTACAGAATCAATAAGATCTTGCTCGAACTCCTCGGCTGGGGTTGGCACGGTCAAGCGAAGTGGCGACACCAGGTTGGACAATTTAGTTATCAATGAGTCGTACTTCAGAGTTAGTTGCTGCCCATACTTTGAGTTGGCGAGAGCCTTGCCAGCGAATTGTTGAAAAGTAAATACCACAAGAATCAGCGCAGCAAGAATCGCGAAGAAAGGGTAGCTAAATATCTGGGATGAAAAGATTGAGGCCGCAAATAAAGTCATCAGGATTAGCCTCATTAGTGAGACCGCACTTGCACGCGAGTCCTCTTCCTTCTCCAGATTCCCTTGAATGGCACCGAGGGCAGACAGGGTCATCAGTGCAATAACTGCAAACAAGAACTCAAGCATTTAGCGCTTCCGCTTGGTAATAGTCCGCGAGGATTTGCTTCTGAAGCCCGAACATTTCTGCTTCCTCTTCTGGTTCGGCATGATCAAAACCAACAAGATGAAGCATGCCGTGGGTCACAAGAAGCAATATTTCATTAATCGCGGCGTGCCCGGCAGTCTCAGCTTGTTTCTTGGCGACTTGTGGGCAAACCACGATGTCACCAAGCACACCCTCTGCCGAAGGGTTCTCCTCAGTTCCAGGTCTCAACTCATCCATTGGGAAACTGAGGACATCCGTAGGACCCGGCTCATCCATCCACTTAATGTGTAGTTCGGTCATCGGTTCTTCATCGACAAAAACTATTCCCACATCCGTTGCAGGGTGAAGTTTTAAATAGTTACGAACGAACTCCGCAAGTCTTTGCACTCTTGGCAAATCAACCGACTCGGCTGATTCATTGGAAATTTCAATCGTCATGAGCTTTGCACATCAGCATCGTATGCTTCGACGATTCGAGTGACCAGTTCGTGCCGAACCACGTCTTGAGCACTTAGCTTTGCTATGTGTAGACCCTCGACGTCTTTGAGAATTCGAGTAGCACTGTTTAGCCCAGATTTTCCGCCAGGCAAGTCAATCTGAGTAACATCGCCAGTTATCACCATCTTCGAGTTGAAACCAAGTCGAGTTAGAAACATCTTCATCTGTTCGCTCGTTGTGTTCTGAGCTTCATCCAGAATCACAAAGGAGTCGTTTAGTGTTCGACCACGCATATATGCAAGTGGGGCCACCTCGATCACTCCAGACTGCAACATTCTGTTGGTTGCCTCAGGCTCCAGCATCTCTTGAAGTGCATCGAACAAGGGGCGAAGGTAGGGGTCAATCTTTTCGCTCAAAGTACCAGGCAAGAATCCAAGTCTCTCTCCCGCCTCAACTGCAGGACGGGTCAGGATAATTCTGCTTACTTGCTTGCTGTATAGCGCTTCTACCGCTTTCGCAACGGCAAGGTAAGTCTTTCCGGTACCCGCGGGTCCAATGCCGAAGATTACTGTGTGCTCATCGATAGCCTCGAGATACTTCTTTTGTCCGGCCGTTTTCGCTCGAACAGATTTACCTGGGGTGTTGATTACCCCTGCACCCAATATCCTGCTTGGCTTGGCGCTTGAGTCTTCCAGAAGAATCTTCGCAGCTTCACTGACTGAACGCTCATCTGGCTTTGCTCCAGAGCGAATCAGGGCTGCAAGCTCCTCAATTAGTGTCTTGACCAAGCTAATTTGATCGGCTGCGCCACTTAGGCTGAATTGATTTCCTCTGTTGTGCACGGCGACATCTGGAAATTTCTTCTCAAGCTGTCGAAGTAATTTGTCCTCACGCCCAAGCAGGTCAAGCATGGCTATGTCGGATATTTCAAACTCAAGCTGTGGCAATAGGGCTTCCGCTCAATACGTGGGCGTGGGTGTGAAAAACCGACTGACCTTCGCTCTCGCCAGTGTTGAACTGCAATCTGAATGCTCCGTTAGTTGTCTTTGCAGCAACCTCGCGAATTAGTTCAAACAGGCCCGACAAAACATTTGAGTCGACCAGCTGGGACACGTTTTCGGTGTGCTGCCTTGGAACTACCAAAATGTGCACCTTGGCGGCAGGGTTGATGTCCTTGAAAGCAACTGCGAAATCGTTTTGGGCAACAAAATCAGCAGGGATAGCGCCCGCGATGATTTTGCAAAATATGCAGTCCAAAATTCCTCCTACTTAATCCTAAAGCCGTTACCAGTTGCGCAGCATGGTCCTGATGACGGAAACGGCCACTGGGCCAGCAGTTGAAGCGCGAAGCACAGAGTTTCCCAATTTGGCTACTTGGTAGCCCATCGCTCCGAATGCCTTCAATTCGGCTTCAGATATCCCGCCCTCGGGACCCACAATCAAATTAATTTCTTCGTTGGGGCGAAATTCCATACTGGCTAGGGTTTTGTCAGCGCTTGGCTCCAAGACAATTGTCCTACCGCTGAGAGGCACATTCATCTCGAACATCGAGTCGACTTTGCATAGGTAAGCCTGTTGGGACTGTTTCATTGACTCGATGGCAATTTGCTGCCATCTTGCTAGACCCTTGGATTTCTTTTCGCTACCCCACCGGACTACGGAACGCTCCGCCTCCCAAGGCATGACTTGATCGACCCCAATTTCCACACAAGCTTGAAGGGCAAGCTCGTCACGATCTCCCTTGGAGAGTGCCTGCACTAAATGAATTGCTGGAGAGGTTCGCTCGTGTTCCTGTATTGAAATAACGGAGTAGCTAAGACTTGACTTCCCCGATTCCACAACTTCCGCAAGGCCAACAAGCCCGCTGCCGTTTGTAACAGCAATTTTCTCTCCGACTCGGATTCTCAGACTCGAGCTGGCGTGTTTTGCTTCGGCCTCCGGCAACTGAGTTGATTTATTTGAAAGCTCTGCATCAAAAAACCAGTGCATTAGAAACGACCTCTAGGTCGTTTTGAAGCAAGTTGTGGCTTCTCGTCCTTAGTCAGTTCTCGCAACTTTTGGAAGAGATCCTTCTGTTTCGAATCCAATTTGCTTGGGGTCATTACCTTGAGCTTGATTCGTAAGTCTCCTCTGCCCTTACCTCGAAGCTTTGTTACTCCATAGCCCCTCAGAATTATTTCGTCACCGTTTTGTGCCCCAGATTTGACCTCAACATCTAGCTCGCCATCAAAGGAGTCAATACTGGTTTTGAAGCCCAGGGCTGCATCGGTGACTGGCACTTCCAGAACGGCAGTTAGGTCGTCACCGTCGCGTCCGTAAACCGAATCCGGAGCAACTGAAACTTCCAGGTAAAGGTCTCCTGACTGACCTCCCGCAAAACCGACTTCGCCTTGTTGAGGTAAGTGCAAACGCATTCCATCGCTCACTCCCGCAGGAATATCCAAATCAAGGTCTCGTCTCGCACGAACCCTGCCCTGTCCGCGACAGTTGGAGCAAGGATGAGGAATTACTTCACCAGTGCCCCGACATGTGCCACACGGAGTGGTGGTGACCATCATTCCCATGAATGACTGAACTTGTCTTTGAATCTGACCCGAACCCCGACAAATGTCACAGACCGCGACCGAGGTTCCAGGCCTGGCACAAGATCCCTCGCAGTCTGGGCACAGAACCGCAGTATCAATAGTCAAAGTCTTCTTGGCGCCAAACACAGCTTCAGACAACGTCATGTCTACTCGAAGCAGAGCATCCTGTCCCCTTTGTGAACGAGATTGTGGGCCGCGTTGACCGCCTCCAAAGAATGTTTCGAATATGTCACCAAAGCCAAATGCCTGGTCCCCACCGCGGTCATAGCTAGCGCGCTGCTGTTCGTCAGACAATACTTCGTATGCATGCGTGACTAGTTTGAATCGCTCCTGAGCCTCGGAGGCCGGATTCACATCGGGGTGGAGCTCCCTCGCTAGCTTGCGATACGCCTTCTTGATCTCGTCCTGAGATGCGTTCTTGCTAACTCCAAGTACCTCGTAATGGTCTGACATTACTTAGTCTCCAATATCTTCGACAGGTACCTAGCGACTGCCCTAACTGATGAAATATTCGAGGAATAGTCCATCCTGGTCGGACCAAGCACTCCGAGCCTCGCCACTTCGGTCCCGCGATTTTCATAACCAGTAACGAGCAAACTCGCGTTTTCAACACCGTCTAGACCTAGTTCAGAACCTATGCGTAGTCCAACTCCGTGCTGATCGGCGTGCAATTCATCTATCAGCTTTAGAAGAACTACCTGCTCTTCGATCATCTCTAACACTTTTGACAATTCGCCCGAAAAATCCTGATCCTGACGAACTAGGTTTGATGCACCAGATAACACAATCTTCTCTTGGCGATTCGCATCTACCAACGACAGCAATGTTCTAGAAACCTCACTTACAAAAAACCGGCGCTCAGGTTTGAAGTCTTCCTCAAACTTTGAGAGCTTTGAACTAACTTCTCCGAGTTGAGATCCGGCCAGCAATGCGTTAAGTCTTGCCCGAACTTCTTGCAGAAGCTCGTCCTCCAGAGCGACCTCAGACTCGATCATTAGCTGTTGAATGCGCCCAGAATCCAAAATCAGCATCAACAGAACACGTGACTCGCTGATTTTGATTAGTTCAATGTGTCGAACCGAGGATTTTCCGAGCGATGGATATTGAACTACCGCCAAGGCATTCGTGAGGCTCGAAAGTGCTCGCGCTGTTTTTTCTACTGTCTCATCTAGGTCATTAGCAGTTTCAAGAAAAGACTCAATTGCAATTCGTTCTGCACTGCTTAGTGGCTTGACCTCAGCGAGCCGATCTACAAATAACCGGTAACCCTTCTCGGTTGGGATTCTTCCCGAAGAGGTGTGCGGGGCAGTGATTAGTTGCTCATCCTCCAGAAGAGCCATGTCATTTCGAATGGTCGCCGCGGAAACACCGAGCGGATGCCTCTCGAGTAGAGACTTAGACCCCACAGGTTGGTTCGAGCTCACGAAGTCTTGGACTATCGCCCTAAGCACTTCTAATGGTCGCTCTGGAATCACTGGCACTCACCTACCTTGAGTGCCAATTCTAAGCCTCAGAGCCACTCAAAAACTCAAGGACTATCCCATCAGCGAGCAGCCTGCCCCGCTTAGTGACTCTCAATTTGTGGTTTGGAAGCAGCTCAACGAGCCCCTGGGAAAGATAACTTGCGACTTTTTCAGGCTGGACTCCAAGTTGTTTGAGAACAGTGTTTTCAACCCCATCTATTGTGCGGAGCTCAAGCAGTAACCGCTCTTCTAGCCGTGCCCGCTCTGGCAGAATCTCGAGCGCCTGCGCTGGACTGCCAGTTTCAAGAGACGTTTTGTAAGCGAGAGGGTGTTTCCTGTTCCACCAGCGAGTGCCTCCCACGTGTGAGTGGGCCCCCGGCCCATACCCCCACCAATCACTGGAAGACCAATACGCGCGATTGTGCACTGAAGGGTTACCCCAATTGCTGATTTCATACCAAAGCAACCCAGCATCTTCGAACATCTGGCTTGCCCATTCATATTTGTCTGCGAGAAGATCTTCATCGACGGGAGCAATCTCTTTAGATCTGATAGCGCGTTCTAGCTTCGTGCCCGATTCGACAATGAGCGCATAGGCGGAAATGTGTTCAACGCCAAGTTCCAAGGCCTGCCCAACAGTCCGCTTCCAAGAATCAAGTGATTCCCCTGGCGTTCCAAATATCAAATCGACAGAAACCCTCAATCCAGACCTTTTGGCTAGTTCAACAACTTCTGGGACACGTTTTGGATCATGGGTGCGGTCAAGAACTTTCAAGACATCGCTATCAAAGCTCTGAACGCCAAATGAAATGCGATTGACACCAGTCTTTGATAGGTCATCAAGATAAGACGCGGAGACCGTATCAGGGTTTGCCTCAACGGTGATTTCGGCATCAGTTGAAATTCCAAAAGCATTTCTTAGTGAAGTAATCACTTCTGAAATTTGCCCGACGGAGAAGAGTGTCGGTGTACCACCACCGAAGAAGACGCTCGACAGTTGTTGGGGCTTGTACCTGTTTGACTTCATGAAAGTCTTACTAAATTCAATTTCACGAATTAGCGAAGTGTGAAAATCATCGCGACGAATGGGGCCTATTTCAGATGCAGTGTAGGTATTAAAGTCGCAGTAGCCACAACGAACTTCGCAAAACGGTATGTGCACGTAAGCGTGGAATGACTTACCGGAATCATTTAGAGCGAGTTTGTTGTCAACTGGCCAAGGATCTCCTTCTGGAAGTTTTCCCGCCACTACTTGGCCTTCTTCTCTGCCTTTTCATCAGTGGAGAGAGCCGCAATGAATGCCTCTTGAGGAACCTCGACTCGACCCACCATCTTCATTCGCTTCTTACCCTCTTTTTGCTTTTCCAAGAGCTTGCGCTTTCTGGTGATGTCACCCCCGTAGCACTTTGCTAGAACGTCTTTTCTTATCGCTCGAATACTCTCCCTAGCGATAATTCGGGAGCCAATAGCTGCCTGGATTGGAACTTCGAATTGCTGCCTTGGAATTAGTTCTCGAAGTTTTGAGGTGATTCGAACCCCGTGGTTGTAGGCCTTTTCTCTGTGAACAATCGCACTGAAAGCATCGACTTTCTCCCCCTGCAGCAGCAGGTCCACCTTTACAAGATCGCCAGCCTGGAACCCATCATCCTCATAATCAAGGGATGCGTATCCTTGGGTTTTACTTTTGAGCTGATCAAAGAAATCAAACACAATCTCGGCAAGCGGCAAACGGTATCTGAGCTGCACTCGGTCTTCACCGAGGTATTGCATGTCCAACATGCTTCCGCGCTTGGTTTGGCAAAGCTCCATGATTGTTCCGACATAGTCCTTGGGCGAGAGAATTGTCGCCTTTACCATTGGCTCCTGAACCTCTTTTACTTTGCCCTCTGGAAACTCGGATGGATTCGTTACCACGAATTCGTTGTTGTCCTCGCGAGTTACTTTGTAGACCACGGATGGAGAGGTGGCAATCAGGCTTAGGTTGAATTCGCGCTCAAGTCTTTCGGTAATGATCTCGAGATGAAGTAGCCCCAGAAACCCGCATCGGAAACCAAAACCAAGTGCGGCCGACGTCTCAGGTTCGTAAACCAAAGAGGCATCGGATAATCGCAATTTATCCAGCGCTTCGCGCAAGTTTGGGTAATCGGAACCATCGATTGGATATATGCCAGAGAACACCATTGGCTTTGGCTCGGCATAACCCTTGAGCGCAGTTGTTGCTGAGTGGTGCTTGGTTGTGACAGTGTCACCAACCTTGGATTGACGAACATCTTTTACGCCGGTAATTAGGTAACCAACTTCGCCAACACCCAAGCCCTTACTTGGAATTGGCTCCGGGGAAATCACCCCAATTTCCAGCAGTTCGTGAACCGCCTTGGTGGACATCATTTGAATCTGCTCACGAGGATTCAATTTTCCGTCAACCATTCGAACATACGTAACGACGCCTCTGTATGAGTCATAAACCGAATCAAAAATCATCGCCCTAGCCGGGGCATTTGGATCCCCTACCGGAGCTGGAACCGTTCGCACGATTTTGTCTAGTAGTTCGGAAACCCCGACACCAGTTTTCCCGGAGACCTTTAGGCAGTCCTCTGGATTTCCACCAATCAGGTTTGCCAGCTCCTCTGCATACTTTTCAGGCTGGGCCGCGGGTAGATCAATCTTGTTCAAGACTGGGATGATCTCGAGGTCGTTTTCCATGGCGAGATAAAGATTGGCCAGGGTTTGCGCTTCGATGCCCTGAGCGGCATCAACCAGCAAAACCGCCCCCTCACAGGCCGCTAGAGAGCGGGATACCTCATAGGTGAAGTCCACGTGCCCGGGAGTGTCGATCATGTTCAGGGCATAGGTTTGACCGTCTAGCTCCCAGGGCAGTCGAACTGCCTGGGACTTGATGGTTATGCCGCGTTCCCGCTCAATATCCATGCGATCAAGGTATTGATCCCTCATTTGCCGGGCGTCGACGATGCCCGTCAACTGCAGCATGCGGTCCGCAAGGGTTGATTTTCCGTGGTCAATATGGGCAATAATGCAGAAATTTCTAATCAGACCAGGGTCAGTCTGCGCCGGCTCTAGGGCTTTCAGTGCGCGTGGAGACATTTGACCTCAGGGATTATTGGGACTTGACCTAGGTATTCTGCCACGACGCTTGCCCCGAAATGGCCCAGCTGGTAGAGTTTTGGCTTGTTCTCGGGGAATATCTCCCGGAAAAAGATTTCGCCCTAAGAAAGTGAACCATGGCAAATATTAAGTCGAACATCAAGCGCATTGGCACCAACCGAAAGGCCGAGGAGCGCAACAAGGCAGTTCGATCAGAGCTGAAGACTGCTGTCCGCGCAGTTCGTGAGGCATCCTCAAAGGGTGACAAGGCCGCTGCCGCCGCCGCGCTTTCCGCAGCAACCAAGAAAATTGATAAGGCTGTCAGCAAGGGTGTAATCCACAAGAACCAGGCGGCAAACCGCAAGTCGGCGATTGCCAAGAAGGTTTCTTCCCTTTAGATGAAGAACTTACAAAAAGCCGGGACTTCGTGCCCGGCTTTTTTATTTGGCTTTCTGGCTCATTGATAGCAGTAACCGCTCCAGAGCAAACGCGGGATCCTTGGCCGCGCCTTTCACAGCTGCATCCGTATCCGCAAGTTGCTGTACTAGCGCGATTAGAGAAGCCTCATCCCAACCGATTAGCTCTTTGCGAGCCTTGTCGAGTTGCCAGGGCTGCATACCCAAAGCAGCCGGGGCTGCATTGCGATCGTTGAAGAGCCGGGCAAGTTGTCGAATTCGCATCGCTAGAGCAGCGGTCAAAGCAACCTCATCGATTCCAGTACTCAGCCCATGTCTGAGCAGGCGAATGGCGTCGGTGGCATTTCCACTAAGTGCAGCGTCAGCAATTTTGAAGGCGTTTGTTTCAATTCTTCCTTCAAAAGTTCGTTCAACGATTTCCGAGGTGATTTGAGAGTGGCCCGAATTTATTAGCTGAGCACACGCTCCCCCGAGCTCCCCCAGATCTTCATTGAACGCAACTACAAGTGCCCGCAAGGCATCTGCATCGACCTTTATACCCGCCTGAGAGAATTCTGATCTTGCAAAATCAATCCGGTCGGAGTCTCGCTTTATCTCGTCACATTGAACAACCAATGCTCTGCTTGAGAATGCGGCCTTTATCTTGCCGCCTTGGCCAACGAGTGAAGATACCCGCACCACCACATATGTGTTTTCCGGCAGGTTTCTCGAAACTTCCTCAAGATCCTCTAGTAAACCTTCTGACACCCCATTAACTAAAACCAATCTCGGCTCTCCAAAAAGCGAAGGTGCGGCATGATTCAGAAGAAGTCCAGGGCTGTATTCGGATTCATTGATCTCACTTAGTTCCAAATCCGGGTGCTCGGTGCGCGCCAATTCTCGAATTTTTCTGATAGCTCGCGAGGCCAAGTAACTCTCTGAACCCAGAACCAAAACCAAAGGTTGCAAGGACACCTTCGACCAAATGACCGGAGGTTGGGATTTCATTGCGCCAGTTTACCCGTGGCACTGAGTTCAAACCTGCCGGCCTTGACATCGACCGCTATTGAGCCACTTAGGTCACTTCTCACGGTTTGACCACCAAATGACTCAAGCAATCGCATGGTCTTTCCGGTTGGATGACCATAAGGGTTTCCAACACCGGCAGACACTAGGTTTAGCTCGGGTGAGATTAACTCATGCAAATCCTTGGATTGATCTGCCGAGCCATGATGTGAAACTTTTAGAACCAAAGGCTTTTGACTGAGCTTTAGAAGTTCTGACTTAGATAAGCGCAAAAGCCTTTCTTGACCAAGCTCCCCCAAGTCTCCTAACAGAAGTAGTGAAAACTGCTCAAACTCAAAGCCCAACACTATGGAAGCATCATTAGCGTCCTTTGCCTCGATTCCTGAGGCAGATGGGGCTAGTACTCTCCAAGCGCTGGTGCCCAAAGTTCCCTGCATCCCGCTTTGAGCGATGGTTGGCACAACGCTCGCAGACCTGAGAGCTTGATTTACCTCTTCAACCACCGGACGATCGTCTTGAAACCCCGAGACTAAAACGTTTTGAACTTGCCTGTTTATTAAAGCCCCACTGAGCCCGCCGACATGGTCCAAGTCAAAGTGCGAAATGAATAGTAGGTCAATATTTGTGATGCCTAGATCGGTCAGGCACTTATTGATTGGCCCGGGATCTCTGCCAACATCCACCACGGCTACTTGATTGTCGGATCTGACCACAAATGCATCGCCTTGGCCTACGTCACACATAACCAAGTCCCAATCGCGCCTTGGCCAGCTCTCAAAGCGAACTACATCCAGCGTTATCCAGCTAATTGAAAAAACGACGGTAACAATTGAGGCCGTCAGATACAGCGTTGGTCTTCGGCTCAGCAAAAAAAGAGTTATAAACAGAGCAAAGCAAGTTGCGACAGCTATCCCGACCCAGCCTGGGAGCCAATGAAGCCTCACTAGGGGTAAACGATTGAGCACAATCGAAACTTGCTCAATCCAGGCAGTCCCGAAAGAGGCCATCAGCGACAAAATTGGAGCAAGCGGTGCAACTGCGAGAGTTGCTATGACTGCGAGGATGCCCAAGACGGTGACGGGTGCCACCATGGGTTCAACCAGTATGTTGGCCAAAGTTGCATACGCGGGAATGGAGGGTTGCAGCATTAGAACTATGGGAAGCGTATAGATCTGAGCGGATAACGCGGTCGCAAGTCCAAGTGCCAGCCATGCCGGGAGATGTTCTTTGAATCTTTCATAAATAGGTTTTCCCAATGCCAACAGACCCAGAGTCGCAGAGACAGAAAGTGCAAATCCAAAATTGATTGCCATGGCAGGGTCTGAGACCAAAATTAGAATCACCGCCCAACTGAGTGCATAAATGGGATGAGTACCCCTCCCGATCCACAGGCTAAGGAGAACAGCCACTGTCATCACGTATGCGCGCATGACACTTGGTTCAGGTCCGACCAAAAGCACATAGCAGGTGACAAAAAACAGTGCTGTTGCAAAACGTAAGCCGCGTGGCAGGGACAAACTTCTGGCCAACCAATAGATAGCTGCGGCCACGATTGCCAGATTCGCTCCCGATACTGCAACCAGGTGTGTAAGCGAGAGTTGCTTCATTTGGTTAGCCAATTCCTGGGAAATTAGACTGCGCTCCCCAATGGTCAGACCAATAACCAACCCCCGTGAGTCGGACGTTAGACCGATAACGCGTTGAACAAATTGCTCGCGAAGCGCATCAAAAAGTGGCACATCCGGAAAATCTCTCTCCCACTTGGGCTCAAAGGTGTGCCCAGAGAAATTTAGGACCAGAAGAGCTAGCCAGACTAGGCAAGCTGCGATAGCAATCAAAGTGTCACTAGCTTCGAAATTTGTTCGAATACCTTAGGCCCTATACCACTTACATCCTGTAGTTGCTCTATCGAACTGAAGCCTCCGGCGGTCTTTCGATATTCAATAATTCGACCCGCTAAAGCTGGTCCGACCCCGGGTAGTGAATCTAACTGCTCAAGACTTGCTCGATTGAGGCTCACCAGGCCAGAGTCTGCGGATGTTGCGACCTCGTCTTGTGAGAGCACGACTACTTGCTCCCCGTCAGAAACTAATCGCGCCAGATTAACGCTGTGCTGTAAAGCTTTTGGCGCAAAGCCTCCGGCAGCCAAAATTGCATCGGAAACCCGAGCCCCAACATCTAATTGATAAAGCCCGGGTGTAACTACTTCCCCGACAACGTGCACGTAAAGCTCACCTGTGAACTGAGTGGTTTGAGCAGGAATGACCTGCCCTGTGGGTTGCAACTGTTGATTCTGAGTTGACTCGGAGAGAAAGAACGCAATCAAAATCACGAAAACCACCGCAAGGACGAGAATCTTTGCCTGTGAAGATTTGGTTTGATTTCTGTACCAACTGAGAAGGCTTTGCATTGCAGCAGTCTTACAAGTCTCAGCTGGCGTTCAATAACCCGCCAAAGGTTTGTAGCTAACTCGCTACTTAGTAGCTATGTTGACAAGTTTTGGCGCCCGAACAATAACTGCGGCCAGCTGCTTTTCTCCAATGGCTTTTTTGACCAAGTCGGAGCCCAACGCAAGTGCGCGCAGCTCTTCCTCTGAAATTTCAACCGACACTTCAAAGCGGTCTCTAACTTTTCCATCAACCTGAGCAATAGCGGTAATTGTGCTTACCTGCGTGAGAGATGCGTCTGCAGTCCTGAATTGAGCAAGCGCGACTGATGGGTCGTGGCCCAAAAGACTCCACATGTCTTCGGCGGTATAAGGGGCGAATAGGCTCAGCGCCTTAGATAGTTCTTCTGCACCTTCTCGCACTGCAGGATCCCCAGCTCCAACACCTGAGTCAATAGCCTTACGCAGGGCATTGGTTAGCTCCATTGCCTTGGCAACACCGACATTGAACTTGAAGCTTTCGATTGCTTCACCAAACTGGGTAAGGAAACCATGTGTGGCACGACGAACATCCTTATCACCAGTTGTTACGTCTACACCTGGCTCTGAGGTAACGTCCTTCGCAATTCTCCAAGCACGAGCCAAGAACTTAGCTGAGGCTCCAGGGGAAACATCCGCCCAGTCAATGTCGTCCTCCGGAGGACCGGCAAAAGCCATGGTTAGTCGAATAGCGTCGACCCCGTGCTCGTCTAGCTGCTCACTCAGCCGAACCAGGTTTCCTCTGGACTTGCTCATTGCAGAACCGTTCATCAAAACCATGCCTTGGTTTAGAAGCCTTGTGAATGGCTCTTCGAAACTGACTAGCCCCATGTCATGGAGAACCTTCGTGAAAAAGCGTGCATATAAAAGGTGCAGAATCGCGTGAGTGACGCCGCCAACATACTGATCAACAGGAGCCCATACTTTGGCCTGTTCTGGGTCGAAAGCGAACTCCGAACTGTTTGGGTTTAGGTAACGCAGGAAGTACCAGGACGAATCTACGAAGGTATCCATAGTGTCGGAATCGCGCTTGGCGGGCTTTCCGCACTTCGGGCAATCAACATTTACCCATTCACTTGCCGCACCGAGCGGACTTGTTCCCTTTGGAGAAAGGTCAAGACCCGAACTGTCGGGCAGCTCGACCGGTAGTTGATCTTGAGGTACCGGCACCTCACCACACTCACCGCAGTGGACGATTGGGATTGGAGTTCCCCAGTAACGCTGCCTAGAAATTAGCCAGTCACGAAGTCTGAAGCTCTTGGCTCGCTTTCCAATTCCTTTGGACTCGACAATCTCGATTGCCTTTTCGATTGCCTGCTTTGTCTTCAAGCCATTTAGTTCGTCTGAGTTGATTGACACACCTTCACCGGTGGTAGCAATCCGGGATGTTTCAGGGTTTTCTTCGTCAGTCTGAATCACTGAAACTACGTTGAGCCCAAATTCATTTGCGAATTCCATGTCACGCTGGTCGTGTGCTGGAACTCCCATCACGGCACCTGTTCCGTAATCGGATAGCACGTAGTCGGTTGCCCAGACCGGCATCTTGGCTCCGTTGAGCGGATTAATGGCATACCGCTCAAGAAATACGCCAGTCTTTTTCCTATCGGTCGCCAATCGTTCAATGTCGTTGGACTGCTTGGTTTGATTCAAATAATCCTGGAACTTCATTCGAGTTTCCGGCGATGCCGCAGAGACGAGTTCAGCGGCAAGATCGCTGTCGACGGCCACCACCATAAAAGTGGTTCCATACAAGGTGTCGGGACGGGTGGTGAAGACTGTTACTTTCTCCGCGCGACCCTCAATTTCAAAATCAACATTCGCTCCTTGAGATCGCCCAATCCAATTGCGCTGCATCGTCAAGACTTTGGCTGGCCATTTTCCCTCTAGTCCATCCAGATCATCAAGAAGTCGATCGGCGTATTCGGTTACTTTGAAATACCACTGAGTGAGTGCCTTCTTGGTGACTTGAGAGTCACACCTTTCACAAAGTCCAGCGACTACCTGCTCGTTTGCCAAAACTGTCTGGCAACTGGGGCACCAATTGACATTGGAGTTTTTTCTATAAGCGAGTCCGCGCTTGTAGAACTCGAGAAAGAGCCACTGATTCCCTCGATAGTAAGTCGGATCACAGGTCTGCCGCACGCGATCCCAATCAAAGCTGCACGCATAACGCCGCATCGAGCTCTTCTGCTGCTCAATGTTTTCGTAGGTCCATCCCCTGGGGTCGAGGCCGCGCTTGATTGCTGCATTCTCGGCCGGTAACCCAAATGCATCCCATCCGATTGGGTGCATTACGTTGTAGCCGCGTTGAATCCAGTAACGAGATATCACGTCGCCAAGCGCATAGGCCTCGGCATGTCCCATGTGTAAATCCCCGGATGGGTAGGGAAACATATCAAGTACGTACTTCTTAGGCCTTAGATCCTTGGGGTCTGAGGAGCGGAAAGGCTTGATTTCGTCCCAAACTGGCAGCCAGCGGGACTGGATATCGGAAACCACGTAGTCGTGCTCTTGCAAATCAAGCCTTTTTTAGAAAAATACTGCTCTAGGTTACCAATCCACCACTGCGGAGAGGCCCTCAACTAGTGCGGTGGCTTTTAGCTGTATCTCTCTGTGCTCAGCTTGAGGTTCGGAGTCAATGGTGATTCCTCCCCCGATCCCAATGCTCACCGAAGATTCGTCAAAAATGGCCGTTCGAATGACCATGCCGAGGTCACATGAACCGTCTTGCCCGAAATAGCCAATCGCCCCGGAATAGCCTCCACGAGGAGAAGATTCCAATTGCGCGATCAACTCAACAGCCTTGGACTTGGGGGCGCCGGTCATTGACCCGCCGGGAAATAAGGAGGCAACCGCATCAATGACGTCTTTGTCCTTGGATAGTTGCCCCGAAACTTCCGAAATTAGTTGGTGGACCGTTGAATAACTAACCACTTCGAGTAATTTTTCAACCGAAACGCTTTCGGCATCGCAGACCATCGCGAGGTCATTTCTTATCAAGTCGACAATCATCAGGTTTTCGGCTCGCTCTTTTGGATCAAGCTCCAATTGCGATTTCAATTCGGCGTCTTCCTGTGGATCTGAGGATCTCGGTCTAGTTCCCTTGATCGGAGTGCTGAGGGCTTTACCATTCGCGACTGTCAGAAAGCGCTCTGGCGAAAGCGATACATAAGTGCGCTCAGAAGTTTTTATATAGGAAGCGTATGGAGCACGATGCGTTTTTCTAAGTCGCAAAAAATACGAAAGTGTGTTGCCGGTGTATTCACCAGATATACGGTTTGTTAGGCAGAGTTGATAAACATCGCCATCGGCGATGTGCTGCTGTGCTTTCTCAATGCTAGCGATGTACTCATCCCGACTCTGTTCGGCAACTAGTTTTGCCGCCGTGGCCGCGGGGTATTCCATCTGAAAGTTTCTTGAATCGCCGCCTAGTAGTGCGAGTCTTAGAAGTGCCGCGTGATACCAAAAATCAAAATCCGCACGAGACGCAAACTCTCCAACAAAGTACATGTTTCGCTTTTTGTGATCAAACACGATTGCCCTATCAACTGCAAGGAAATCACCAATTCCTTTGGATGACAAGACGCTTTCGTAATTCAGAACACCCACGAGTCCAGGGCGAAAACTAAATGGCAGTTCGCTCCCAGAAGTTGAATCGCTGAAATAGTTTCTAATCTGAGATAGTTCAGTTAGCTCAGACGCTGGAATTTGGATACCGGTCCCAATCACGCTGAAGGCATCCGTTGGGTGACTCTCCCTATCGAGCCAGAAACTCAATGGAAGGTTTCCAAAGAATGCAGCAAAGGTGTCTCCCACCGGCGTCATGCCCTCTAGACGCTCAAAGTGAAGTGGCATCGAGTTACCTGATTTCTGCGTAATCTATAAATACAAGGAGCCATATGAGCGTAACTGGAGATTTCTGGAGTTATTCCTCGGAACGTCTCGTTCCGCTGGATAGAGCTCCGGATTTTGAGCTTTCAGTAGCCGACTCCTTCCTTCTACACAAAGGCTCAGTCCGCTCGCTGGCTGCCCATTTTGCTCGATTTGAGGCCTCAATTACTGATGAGGTATCAATTAGTCAACTGCCTGGGTTTTTTGGTGCGGTGCGTAATTCCCTGCCTCTTGAAGGCGACTGGTTTCCAAGAATCGAGTATCGAGCTTCTGCCCCGGTAGGTGAGCGACTTTTTCTCCAAGTGCGAAACGCGCCAGAACAAACCGAGACCGCGACGCTCTGGAGCAATCCTGACCCGGATCCAAGGGTAAACCCAAAAGTCAAAGGTCCTGACTTGGCTATTGGGATGCAGTTGCGTCGAACAGCAAATCTTCACGGTGCGGATGAGGCGGTTTTACTTGATAGCAACGGCTTTATTGCCGATGGTGCTCTCAGCTCAATCATGTGGTGGCGAGATGGAGTCCTGATGGGTCCCGATGAAAACACAAACTGGCTTCCAAGCGTCACGCGGGAAGAAGCCCAAAACTTGGCGATTCAGGCTGGATTTGAAATTGGTGAAGAAAAATGCAAACCAGAAGACCTAGTGGGCTTGGAGGTTTGGAACTTAAGTTCCACTCAAGGAATCAGGGGCGTAACCAAATGGGGAGATATCCCAATCGCCGCACCAAAGCTTTTTCACTCTTTTAGAAAACGTCACACTCTGATTTACGCTCCCGTCCGCGAGATTGCGGAATAGTTCTAAGTAGAGGGCAGAAATATGTGCGGAAGATTTGTTATTGCGAAAGAGCTAAATGAAGTCCAAGAGCTTTTTGAAATTGATGAGGTCTTGATGGATGGACCGATTGTCAATTACAACATCGCTCCAACTACTCAAATCCCTATCTTTCTGGAACGCCCCGAGTCCAGATCTGAGACTGGAATCGGTCTTGGGGAATCAAAACGAGAAATGCATGCAGCGCGTTGGGGTCTGATTCCGCACTGGGCTAAAGCAATCGAAGGCGCTCCCCTATTGAATGCTCGAATTGAATCAGTTTTGGAGAAGCCAAGTTTCAAAGATGCAGTTAGCTACCGCAGATGTGCCATTCCTGCTTCGGGTTATTACGAATGGCAAGTTCTTGGAGAGGGCAAGTTGCCGCATTACATTCACCCATTCGAGGGAATGCTGGCATTTGCTGGAATTTACTCCTTCTGGAAAGACCCCTCAAAGCAACAGTCGGACCCTGCTCGCTGGGTATTGAGCGTTTCGATGCTTACCAAGGACTCTGCTCCTGATTTGGCTGAGATTCATGACAGAAACCCGGTTTTTCTGTCTCCGGACTCACTCGAGGCTTGGCTGGACCCCGGTTATCTGACCGATTTGGAGACCCTCAAGGGGATCGCCGCGGAATCCGATGCCGTGGCTGCGGAGCTTGATTTTTACCCGGTTTCAGCGGCTGTGGGCTCGGTCCGGGCCAGTGGTGAGGACCTGATTCGCCCAATTTAGCCCTGGGTTTTGAAATGTCTGAGGCTAGTCCTACACTTCTTTTATTCGAACAAATGTTCGAATAATTCAAGGGGCAGGAAATTGCTTAGGTTCGAGACGGCTATAGCGGTGATGGTCAATCACGACGGTGAGCCCTACGCATTTAAGTTGGCCAACACCGAGTATTTGGTTTGTTCAAAGCCTGTCCGTTGGTACTCCAGGAAGACCTGGTGGAAAGAGGCCGAGGCCGCCCCAAAAGGCATCGGACCTTCACTGATTGAAGTTGAGATGTGGCGACTTTGGGCAAGCTGTGATTCTGGTCAGGCGCTATTCGAGCTTCGTCATGAAGTTCATGCCAACAACTGGCAGCTAGTGCAGCTCGATGAAAAATGACAACGTTTACCCACCTGAAAGTGGCTTCCGCATTTTCCGCCCACTACGGAGTGAATAGACCAGAGCAATTGGTGGCAGCTGCGGCTGCCCTGGGTTTTGATGCAATCGCAATTACCGATCGAGACGGTCTCTATGGAGCAATAAAACATATTGGTGCGTGCATAGAAAAAGGGATTCACCCAATAGTGGGTGTCGATCTTTCAGTGAAAGATGATTTTGGTGTCGCATTAGGAAGAGTCACGGTTTTGGCTCATGGGCAAAAACAAGGACTAGGTTGGGCCGGGCTTTGCAGGACCGTTTCAAGAGCTCACCAAAAGAATCGAAAGAATGATTCGCCTTCGATCTCTATCTCAGACCTTGCAGAAATTATTCAAAATTCAGAAGTTTCCAATTGCACAGTTTTGCTGGGGCCGGAAAGTGACATTGGCAAGCACGCACTGCGCGATCCAAGTTTGGCAATTCAAAAAGCGATGGTCTGGCAGCGCTTGTTCCCAAAACCTGCAGCGCTAGCAATAGAGATATGCACTCTGCTTACAGAACCAGAATCCGAATACTCTATAGAACACGCTAGGGCAATGTTGGAATTAGCAAAGACTCTTTCCATTCCGGCAGTGCTAACAAATTCAGTTAGATATTTAGAACCAGATGGCGCAATAACTGCAGATGTTTTAGACGCGGCAAGGCACCTTGAGCCACTTGGAATATTTGAACCACAGCCAAATGCACAAGCCTGGCTAAAACCCGCGAGAGCAATGGCCGCAATTGCTTTAGAAATAACACAAAGCCCTCGAAGCGCAATTGGGTTACTGGAAACTACTGAACGCTTGGCTCAGCGATGCAAACTTGACCCGATTAGAGATTGCGGTTGGGGGGTTCCTAAAACACCAGAAAAAGAGGCCCTTGGGATAACAGGGAACCCTTTTGAGGTGCTGTGGCAAAAATCGCATTCAGCCCTGGAGTGGCGCTATCCAGGAGCAAATGCCGCGAAACTCTCTGAGATTCAACATCGACTTTCGAGCGAACTGATCACAATCAACAAGCTTGGATTCGCAACCTACTTTTTGACCGTGGCGGATGTTGCCCAAATGATCAGGGACATGGGAGTAAGAATTGCTGCCAGGGGTTCCGGTGCTGGTTCGCTGGTGAACTATTTACTTGGAATCAGCGGAGTTGACCCAATTGAACAAGGTTTGCTGTTTGAGAGATTTCTCTCAACCGAGCGAAGCACTCTGCCCGATATTGACATAGACGTGGAATCTGCCAGGCGGCATGACATCTACCGAAACATCTTTAGGCGTTACGGCGGTCAAAGAGTGACGCTGCTATCCATGCAATCCAAGTACCGTGGCCGGGGTGCGGTCAGGGATTCTGGCTTAGCGCTTGGTCTTGATGAAGATGAAATTGATGACATTGCGAAAAACATGTGGCGCTTCAGCGCTCGTAGTTTCAGACACGCGTTAGACGAGAAACCTGAGCTCAGAAGTCTTGCTCAACGAACCGAGACCGAGAGAACGCTGAACCTGCTGGTCGACATCACCGAGCGTTTAGATCGTCTCCCTAGGCACATCTCCATGCATCCATGCGGCGTAATACTGGGAAACTCTTCGCTACTTTCACTGACGCCAACTGAATCCAGTGGCCTTGGTCTACCAATGAGTCAATTTGATAAAGATGACATGGACCCGATGGGCTTTCTCAAGCTCGATGTGCTTGGCGTTCGCATGCAAAGCGCAATGGCCTACACCGTAAATGAAATAAAGCGGACGCTAGATAAAGAAATTGATTTAGACAGAGTGCCAAAAGATGATCCAGAGGTTTACAAACTCATTCGCACCACTAACACTCTGGGCATCTTTCAGATTGAAAGCCCAGGGCAGAGAGAGTTGACCGGAAAGAATCAGCCCACTGTCTTCAATGACTTGACTCTGCAAATCTCACTGTTCAGACCAGGGCCCATGAAGGGAAACATGATCAGCCCCTATCTGGACGGCCGACATGGGTTTATTGAACCCGATTACATGCATCCGGATTTACGACCAATTCTGGAAGAAACCTACGGAGTTGTGGTTTTTCACGAACAGGTGATGCGAATCATGAAAGTGATGACTGGCTGCACGCTTGCCAAGGCGGATGAGATGAGAAGGATGCTCTCGAAACCGAACAAAGAAATTGAGGTTGCGAAGTACTTCAAAAGCGCGGCTCGAGCTAGGGGTTATAGCCAAGCAGTAATTGAGAGAGTGTGGTCGATTCTCGAGGGTTTTGGAAGTTTTGGCTTCTGTAAAGCGCACGGCGCAGCATTTGCCCTGCCGACCTATCAAAGCGCGTGGCTGAAAACCCACTTCCCCACCCAATTCATTGCCGGGCTCTTGACTCATGATCCGGGGATGTATCCCAGAAGACTCCTGCTTGCAGAAGCCAGAAGATTGGGCGTAGCGATATTGCCAATCGACGTTAACCGTTCCAGGGATGAGTTTTACGTAGACCAGCATCACGGAAAGCTTGGAGTGAGGATGTCGCTAAGTGACATAGCGGGAATCTCCATCCCTGAAATAGAAAGAATCATCGAAAACCAACCATTTTCAGGGCTTGGCGACTTCTACCTCAGAGCCAGGCCATCCAGGAGAACGCTTATGAGACTTGCCACGATAGGTGCGCTAGATCAACTAGCGGGAATTGACCCTACGGATGTCACCGGTATTCATTCCAGAGGAGACGTAATCAGCAAGGTTAGAGAGCTAAGCGCAAAGCCTGCCCCGAAGCGCGATCTGAACCAAATGGAGTTTCAGTTCAGCTTCAAAGATGAACTCCCGGTCGGATCTCCGAAAATTAGTTTTGAGGAGCAAATCGATAGTGAACTAGAACTAACCGGAATGGATATCTCTGGGCATCAGTTGGATCGCTTCCAGCAAATGTTGAACGACATGGGAGTTGTTAGAGCAAATGAGTTGGTATCACTGAGGTCTAACACGGAGGTTTTAGTTGCAGGAGTGAGGGTCGCAACTCAAACTCCTCCCATGAAGAGCGGGAAGAGGGTTGTATTTATCAGCCTGGACGATGGGACCGGGTGTGCAGATGCGACCTTCTTCGATGAAGCACAGCGGAAGTGCAGCGATCTTTTGTTTCATAACAAACTGCTCTTAATAGCAGGAAAGACCCGACGCACCGGAGTGCGAGGGGTCTCAATCCTTGCTGAAAACGCTTGGGATCTTGGAGATCTTTGGGCGTCTTGGGGTTCTCGGGATTAGTCCTGAGAATTGAAAATAGAGAGCATTCTCAAAATTTCAACGTAAAGCCAAATCAATGAAGCGGTTAGACCAAATGCCGCACGCCATTCCATGTCTTCTGGAAGGCGCTGCTCAACTCCGTAACGAATCGCTTCGAAGTCAAGATTAAGCGTGAACGCGGCAAGGCCCACTCCGACCAAAGCTGCAAGCCATCCAAACGGAGAAGAGTAAATGCTTCCACCGCCAAAGAAGTAGAAACCAAGATTTACCAAAGCGAAGATCATGTAGCCAATTAGCGCAAAAGACATGATGCGGGTGAATCGAGCATCAACCTTGATCCAACCAAATCGATATGCGGCAAACATTCCACCCGCTGTGGCGAGAGTTCCAATCACTGCGGATTGGGCAATGCCTGGATACATGGATTCAAATACCATCGAAATAGCGCCAATAAAGACACCCTGAGCTGCAGCGTAAGCAATCAGAACTGCGGGGCGGACTTTCTTTCCAAAGCTTGCCCAGAGTCCAAGACCAAGTCCAACCAGCATGGCTGGAAACATTAGGGAAACTAGGCCAAAGAACCAGGTCACTGCTGCTGACAGCAGTACAACCGCAAACATTCCAATTACCTTTGAAGCGGTTCCCTCTATGGTCATGGGCTTCCCGGTGAGGCGATTGAATTCGCTATCTACCTGTGCAGGGGACATTTCCTCAATGCCAGTCTGCATGGCTCGGTTGAATACCGGGTTGTGTGAAATTGCCACTGATTACCTTTCTCTAAAAGAGTTTCCTCGATGGTAACCAGTAAAACTGGAAATTCCCTGAAACCTGGATGTGGGAATAGAGGTTGAAAAGGGTCGGATTTTGAGTGGACCTGAGGGGACTTGAACCCCTGACCCCTTGCATGCCATGCAAGTGCGCTACCAGCTGCGCCACAGGCCCGAACTCCAGAAGTCTACACAATGTTAAGGAGGTAATTAGCCCAGCTTTACAACCGGGCAATCGCGCCAGAGCCTTTCAAGCGAGTAAAACTCGCGCTCCTGTTCGTGCATCACATGCACGACTAAATTTCCGAAGTCCAAAAGCACCCAGCGAGCCGCTTCCATGCCCTCACGCATGCGGGCCTTAACCCCTGATTCTGAGAGCTTCTCCTCAACAAATTCGGCGATGGCCTGCACCTGGCGCTCGTTCTTTGCGCTAACAATCAGGAAAATATCCGCCAAAGCAAAAGGTTCAGAAACATCCAGAGCAACCATGTTTTCCCCGAGTTTCTCACTTGCAGCCTCAAAGGCGATCTGGGCCTCGGTAACGCTCTGCTTGGATGCAGCCAATTAGTTACCGATCAATTCAAGGATTGTCAAAGTTGCCCAGACGGCGGCTGCGGTCATAACCAAAGCCCCAAGACCAATTAGCCACTTAATCCACCAGCCCTTGCGAAGTGCTGCCTCAGGAACCACCCCAACATCCTCTCGCTCACTTATTACTGCCAAAGCGCTGACTGGCTCTACAACTGAGATGACGCCTGTTACAGCGTCCTTCATGGCCACTTGGTCAAGTTGCGAACCATCCATGGTTGCAGTTACAACGGCAGCAGTTGAGTCAGGAATTACAGCGATTGATCCCGTAGATACAATCTCGCCGGTAATTTCTATCGGAAGTGAAACGGCTTCTGGAACAACATCAAGAACTATGGATTGCGTGCTGGGCTCTGCAAGCAGGTTGGTTCCAGTAAATGTCACTGGCTCTTCTGCCAAAACATTTGAAGTAGTGGTTGCCGTCAAATCAATAAACGCATCGATTTCAAAACTTGAGGTAGTAGTCGGAGTCTCAACCGCTGGAGAGGTTTCTGTCTGAACAACTGGCTTGCCCGACCGCTCCGCGTTTCTCAGTTCCCTTCGCGAAAGCGGTGCAGCGCTGACGTTAGCCACATTACTGACGCTAATCGCTTCACTTACAAATAGATCTTCTTTGGCCTCAGCAGGTCTTACCGGCTCAACCTCTGCCACTTTGAACTCAAGGGGTGAGGTAAATGATTGGGCTTGGATAACTGGTTCCTCAGGTTGAGTTGACTGAGGAGTAGTCAACTCCACAGGAATCCCGGAACGCTCAGCATCTCTTCGTTCCTTGCGAGATAGGTACTGAGTCATGCCTGTTCCCTATATAGCTTGTGCTTGCCAATGTATTGAACAACGCCATCTGGCACCAGGTACCAAATGGGTTTACCTTCCATTACTCTTGCGCGACAATCCGAAGATGAAATAGAAAGTGCTGGAACTTCCAGTGAGGAAATTGACCCTTCGGGTGCATCCGGCAACTTGAGTGAGTGTCCGGGGCGGCTAACGGCCACAAAGTGAGCAAGAGGCCAAATTTTCTCAATATCTTTCCAAGCAAGGATTTGAGCAATCGCATCGGCACCAGAGATAAAGAAAAGATCTGCATCTGGATGCATCGTCGAGATGTCTCTCAATGTATCGATCGTGTAGGTAGCTCCCTCGCGATCAATATCTACGCGGCTAACCGAAAATCTTGGATTCGCGGCCGTCGCAATTACGGTCATCAAATAGCGGTGCTCTCCAGCCGTTACAGTCTTCTTATGCCCTGGCTGGCCAGTTGGAACGAAAATTACCTCATCGAGCGAGAAAGCTGCGGCGGCTTCACTGGCAGCGACCAAGTGGCCGTTGTGAATTGGGTCAAAAGTTCCACCCATCACACCGACGCGACGTCGCTGACTGCTCATGAGTATTAGTGGTGACCCTGACCAGATGAAGTCTTGTGATCGTGGCGGTTAGCTACATCGCGATATGACCAGGTAACGGCAGCTAGAGCGAGGAAGGCAGCCATAGCGATTACGCCAAAAAATACCGCTGGGAATGGAAGCTCGGTGTGGTGGACGACTGCTTCACTAGCCAAAATCGAAAACACTTATTCTCCTTATGGGGTCTGAATCAATTCTACTTGCGGACTTGCCCAGAACCACGGACCAGCCACTTGCTTGAGGTCAGTTCCCGCAAGCCCATTGGGCCTCGGGCGTGCAGCTTCTGGGTTGAAATACCAACCTCGGCGCCGAAACCGAACTCTCCCCCATCGGTAAAGCGGGTGGACGCATTGACCATAACCACCGCTGAATCGACTTCGGCCAGGAACCGCTCGGAATTTGCTACCGAATTGGTGACGATGGATTCCGTGTGATGGGTCGAATATTTTGAAATATGATCCAGAGCCTGGTCAAGATCGTCCACAATCTTCACCGACAAATCCAGAGAGTAGTACTCCGTGGACCAATCCTCTTCTGTAGCAGCAACGGCATCTGGAACCAGTTTCAGTGTCCTTGGGCAACCGTGGATGGTGACTTCCTTCTCTTTCAGTGCCTTTGCAACCTGTGGAAGAACGCGCTCAGCGGCATCAGCATGAACAAGCAAAGTCTCCAACGCATTGCAAACCGAGACTCTCTGAGTTTTAGCATTCACCACAAGATTTACTGCCATGTCCGAATCGGCACTTTCATCGAGAAACATATGAACCACACCGTCCCCAGTTTCAATAACGGGCACTTTTGATTCTTCGACAACTGTTCGAATTAGATTTGCGCTTCCCCGGGGTATCAGCACATCAACTAGCCCGCGCGCCTGCATCATCGCTTTTGCGCCGTCTCTACCAAATTCATCTACCGTCTGCGCAGCTCTTCCATCCAGACCCGCCTTGACAAGCCCATCTCGAAGCACTTCAACCAAAATCCGATTGGTATTTTCGGCGGCCGTTCCACCGCGCAAAACGATAGCGTTGCCACTCTTGATTGCAAGTGCAGCGATGTCTATGGTGACGTTGGGTCGAGCCTCATAAATGCAGCCAATCACTCCGAATGGGACTCGGATCTTCTGAAGACTTAGGCCATTTGGGAGTATCTTTCCCTCAATTGCCTCGCCAACTGGGTCTGGAAGTGAAATTACGTCAGCAATTGCATTAGCCAACCCTTGAATTCGTTCGCTGTTGAGCTTTAGTCGGTCCATCAAACCCTGAGAGAGACCAGACTTCACTCCATTTGCAAGGTCTTGCTCGTTGGCGGAGATAATCTGATCGGATCTCTGCAAAAGGATTTCACTGATTAATGTCAGGGCAAGGTTCTTTTTATCTGTGCTTGCCTGTCCAACAGAAGGAGCGGCAGCCTTAGCTGAGGCAAGAATCTCTTGGACTGTCATTTGAAAATCCTATTCCCCTGACTTTGGTTCAAACCAGGTGTGAGGAACACTCTGTTCAAGCAAATTAGGAACATTCTTGGTTGCCGTCAGCATTACCGGGATTCCTGCCTCGGTGGCGAGCTGGGCTGCGGCCAGCTTGGTAAGCGCTCCTCCGGTCCCGTAACCGGTCGAAGTTCCAGAAATCTGGATCTCACTCAGGTCCTGACCATATGAGATACGTTCGATACGTTCTGCCCCCTCCTCTGTAGGAGGTTTCGTATAAAGCGCATCAACATCGCTGAGCAAAATCAGTAGATCAGCCTTGGCAAGTTTTGCCACGCGAGCTGCTAGCTGATCATTGTCACCGAAACGAATTTCGTGAGTGGCAACCGTATCGTTTTCATTAATCACAGGCACAACGTTTATTTCGATAAGGCGCTCGATGGCTCGGAAGGCGTTCTCACTCGTCTCTGCCGTGTCCAAATTGTCAACGGTCAGCAAAATTTGGGCAGGGATTAGTTTGTGGCGCTTGAAGCTACTTTCATACTTAGACATAAGAATCGCCTGTCCAATTGCAGCCAATGCTTGGGAGGTTGCTAAATCTTCGGACTTGACGGTAAGTCCAATTAGGGGCGAAGCCGTCGCAATAGCTCCTGAGCTAACAACCAATACCTCAACCCCGTGACTCTTTAGTTTCGAGGCCAGGTCAACAATCAGATCTAAGTTTCCAGCGTTTGCGCCAGTGATTGAGGAAGAACCAACCTTTACAACCACTCTCTTTGAATTCAAGATTTGGGACTGATTGCTAATCAATTTCTTCCTCCAAGAAAACGCTTGATTCACGCACTGCTTCACGCTCGGCTCTTCCCTTTGCGCGAGTGTCCATCATTTCGTGATACTCCTTGCGCCTTTCGACGTTAGTTCTTCTGCGATTCGCATCAATGCCTTCGTCGATATCCGTACCCGCTTCAATTAGTTCTGTTACCGACGCGACCAAAGGATCCCAATCGAATACAACTCCGTTGCCACTGCCGATGATGACGGTTGAACCTCTGCGGGCACCCTTCTTCACAAGCTCGTCTTCGACACCGAGTTTCGCGAGTCTTTCTGCAAGATATCCAACAGCTTCGGAGTTTCCGAAGTCTGTCTGTGCGACCCAGCGCTCAGGCTTGATGCCTTCAATTCTGAATACTTCTTCCCCACCGATTTCCTCACGTCTTACTGTGAAGCGACCCTCATCTTTTTGCTTAGGTAGCAGCGAAATACGTTTAGCCGCAACCGGTGTGGAGTTCTTTCTAGCCTCAAGAACTAATGATGACAAAGCAAAGTTGAGTTCTCTCAACCCTTCATTCGTGGCTGTCGAGATTAGGTAAACCGGATACCCAAGGGCCTCAAGGTCCGGCTTTATAAACTCAGCAAGCTCTCGAGCTTCCGGAATATCAATTTTGTTTAGGGCAATCAGCTGCGGTCTTTCAACCAGCGGAGTTTGACCCTCAGGAACTTCGTAAGCCTGGAGCTCAGCGAGAATCACCTTCAGATCGCTTAGCGGATCGCGATTGGGTTCTAAAGTCGCACAGTCAATGACATGAAGCAGTGCGCTGCAGCGCTCTACGTGACGAAGGAATTCGAGTCCAAGTCCGCGCCCTTTGCTTGCGCCTTCAATAAGTCCAGGTACGTCTGCAACCGTGTACCGGTTTTCGCCGGCCTGCACCACTCCCAAATTAGGGTGGAGTGTCGTGAATGGATAGTCAGCAATTTTTGGACGAGCGGCTGATATCGCCGCAATTAGAGATGACTTGCCCGCGCTTGGGTAACCAACCAATGCAACGTCTGCAACCGTCTTGAGCTCAAGAACTATGTCGCCGGACCAACCCGGTACGCCAAGTAGTGCAAAGCCCGGAGCGATTCTTCGCTTGGAAGCAAGCGCTGCGTTACCAAGCCCACCAAGACCACCCTCGGCGACCAGTAGTTCCATGCCAGGTTCGGCTAAATCTGCTATCAGCTTCCCGTCTGGACTCTTCACAACAGTGCCGACAGGAACAGGAAGAACTAAGTCTTCGCCTCTAGCCCCGTTGCGATAATCTCCCGCACCCTTACCGCCGCTCTCAGCAGATCTGTGTGGTCGGTGATGGTAATCAAGCAAGGTCGTTACGTTTAGATCTGAAATCAGCGAAATGGAGCCACCGTCTCCACCATCCGCACCATCTGGACCTGCAAGAGGTTTGAATTTCTCGCGGCGAATGGATGCACAACCATCTCCACCGTTACCCGCGCGAAGGTGCAGCGTAACTTGATCAACGAATGTGATCACGTGCACCTCCTTCAAACTAAAAGAGGCGGACCCTTTGGGCCCGCCTCGTTAGGAAAACTATTTACGCAGTGACAATGTTCACTACGCGGCGGCCACCTTTAGCTCCGAATTCAACAGAGCCTGCAGCAAGAGCGAACAGAGTGTCGTCTTTACCGCGACCGACGTTTGCACCCGGGTGGAAGTGAGTACCGCGCTGACGAACCAAAATCTCACCGGCGTTTACAACCTGACCTGAGTGACGCTTTACTCCCAAACGCTGCGCGTTTGAATCGCGACCGTTACGAGTGGAGCTAACTCCCTTTTTGGATGCCATTTCTGCCTACCTACTTAATCTCGGTTACCTTGACCACAGTCAAGTCCTGACGGTGACCCTGGCGCTTCTTGTAACCGGTTTTGTTCTTGTACTTCTGAATAACAATCTTTGGACCACGGGTCTGCTCTAGCACTTCTGCTACAACCTTGACCTTGGAGAGAACCTTTGGATCGGTGGTTACTTTTTCGCCATCGACCAGCAGCAGGGCAGGCAACTCAACAGTGCCCGAGGTTGCTGCAATGCGGTTCATGGTGACGATAGTGCCAACCTGAACCTTCTCCTGGCGACCGCCAGCGCGAACTACTGCGTAAACCACGACAAACCTCTTGTTCTTGAAGAATTTCTGCCCCTAGATCTCAGGAGCAACAGCGCCCAAGTCTAGCCAAGAAATTGGGGCCGGTCAACCATTTTTGCTATTCCTGGGACTTGGACCGGCCCAGGTTTATAACCCTTCTGCGCTTGGCCTTTTTGGGGGCTGGGCCCTCTGGAAGTGACTCCAGCACGGCATTCAAGATCTCCGTTTTACCCTCTGGCTCCTTGGGTTCCTCAATGGTCGAGGCGGCGGCTATTTGGCTGACAACAGACTTGAAAGCGTCTGCCTGCTCGGGAGTAACCACCTTCTTGACTACTTCTTCCTTGGCCTTCTTCTTGTTTTTGCCCTTGCCAGCAGGGGCCTCGGGCATTCTGAACCTCGGCTCCTCATGAAGGGTCACTCCCCTACCGTTGCAGCATTCGCAGGTGGTTGAGAAGGTCTCCAGAAGTCCAACGCCAATTTTCTTCCTGGTCATTTGGACCAATCCCAGGGAAGTAACCTCAGAAACCTGGTTCTTGGTTCTGTCTCGGCTCAGGCACTCGAGGAGGCGCCTTCGCACAGCTTCCTGATTTGACTCTTGGATCATGTCAATGAAGTCAACGACGATAATGCCACCAATGTCTCGAAGCCTTAGCTGCCTGACAATTTCCTCGGCGGCTTCCAAGTTATTTTTGGTCACGGTCTCTTCGAGGTTTCCACCCGAGCCGATGAACTTTCCAGTATTTACGTCAATCACTGTCATGGCCTCAGTTCGGTCAATGACTAGCGAGCCGCCGGATGGAAGGTAAACCTTACGATCTAACGCCTTGACAATTTGGTCACCGATTCGGAAGTGATCAAAAATGTCCTCGTCGCCCTTGTGCTCAACAAGCCTCTCAACGAGATCTGGCGCAACCGAGTCAAGGTATTCCTTGATGGTTTTCATGGATTCCGAACCGGAAACGACTAGTTTTTGAAAATCTTCGTTGAACACATCTCGGATGATCTTTACGAGCAAATCTGGTTCAGAGTGCAGAAGCAGCGGAGCCTTAGCACCCTCAGATTTTGAGTTAATGCTTTCCCATTGAGCCTGTAGGCGCTTCACATCAGTGATTAACTGTTCTTCACTCGCGCCCTCGGCCGCTGTTCTGACAATCACTCCAGCATCTTCGGCCAAAACGTCTTTCAGGATCTGCTTTAGCCTCTGGCGCTCACCCTCTGGAAGTTTTCGTGAGATTCCCGACATGCTGCCACCTGGGACATAGACCAAAAAACGCCCTGGAAGCGAAACCTGCGATGTTAGCCGAGCACCCTTTTGACCAACCGGATCCTTAGTGACCTGAACCAAAACCTGGTCGCCAGTCTTCAGCGCCAGTTCAATGCGGCGGGGTTGGTTGCCAGTCTCGGCAGCCTCCCAGTCCACTTCACCCGAATACAAAACCGCGTTGCGCCCGCGCCCAATGTCTACGAACGCTGCTTCCATGGAAGGGAGAACGTTCTGCACTTTGCCGAGGTAAACATTTCCAATCAAAGACGCGCCTTGCGATTCTGCAACGTAGTGTTCGACAAGCATGCCGTCTTCGAGAACGCCAATTTGAATCCTGGAGTCTTTCTCTCGAACCACCATGGTTCGTTCGACTGACTCGCGTCTAGCTAAGAATTCAGATTCGGTAACGGAGCTTCTGCGCCTGGATGAGTCCCTGGAGTCGCGACGACGATTGCGCTTTGCATCCATGCGAGTGGAGCCTGGTTCCTTTGCAGACTCATCAGACTCAACAGCTTTGGATTCCTTTTCGCGAGTCTTCTTGGGTTTCTCAGATTTCTCTTTGCGAATTGGCTTTTCGGGCTTGGCCGCTGCCTTTTCTTCCGCCGCGAGTTTGCCACTTCTTGGATTCACCTTCGGTGTTGGAAGGTCCGGTGCTTGAAAGATCAACTGAGTTGCAACAGGTGCAACTGTCTCTTCTGCCTTTTTTCTAGCCAAAATGTTTGCCTTTTGGTGACCAACTGCTACACGCCCCCGCTGGTCTGCGTAGTGACACCCAACCGCAATCGGATGTCTAATCCTTTAATCGCTAGATCCCGTTCCTAAATATGAACCGTCTAGCAAATCCTTTGGCGCAAGCGTGTTTGCACCTAGCCCTAATTATGCCATTGAGTACAAGAAATGGGATACTTATTGGGTGATTTTCCCAATAAGCCTGGTTTTGCTGGGCATAACCGGCTGGATTGCCTCTTTTAGCCTTACTCTCGAGAGATTCAAGGTGGCTGCAGACCCTGCAGCGACTACCGCCTGTGACATTTCCCCGTTTCTAAGCTGTAAATCGGTGATGCTCAGCGAGCAAGCGGCTCTCCTCGGATTCCCAAATCCCCTGATTGGAATAGCCGCATTTATGGCACCGATAGTGGTGGGCATGGCGATTCTGGCGGGTGCGACCTTCAAGTCTTGGTTCTGGCAGTTATTCCTGTTGGGAACCATCCTGGGAATGTCGTTTGTACTTTGGCTATTTAGCCAGGCTGCCTACTCAATCGGTTCCTTGTGCATGTACTGCATCGTTTCCTGGATTGCGATGATCCCGATATTTTGGTCAGTCCTTGGCTATGCCATGAAGGAGGGCCACCTGGTAATCAGGTGGATGGGAGCCGGGGAGTTTATTTTTTCTTGGGCCTGGGTTCTAACCCTCGTAACTTACGTATCAATAACGCTCTTGATTGTCGTGCAGTTCTGGGATTACTGGCCGACCCTGTTCTAGAACCACAGACTCAGTTCTCGTTTTGCCGAATCTGCGGAGTCTGAACCGTGCACCAGGTTTTGAACAACTTTTGTTCCCCAGTCGCGACCTAAGTCTCCCCTGATAGTTCCGGGCGCTGCGACTGTTGGATCAGTCGCCCCTGCCAAAGACCTGAATCCTTCAATCACTCGGTGACCCTCAAGTTTGATTGCAACCACGTCGCCCGAAGACATAAATTCAAGCAGGGGCTCATAAAAAGGCTTTCCGACGTGCTCTTCGTAGTGCTTAGCCAGCAAATCGCGAGAAGGGGACACTCTCTTTAGGTCCGCGACAACGTAGCCTTTGGCCTCGCAGCGCGAAATGATCTCGCCAATGAGGTTTCTCTTCACGCCATCGGGCTTGATCAGCACAAGTGTTTGTTCCATTAGTTCTCCGCCTCCAAGTTCAAGCGCTCCAGGTTGGCCCTCGCTCTATCGATTGTCCCACCTGCGAGCATTGCCCAGGCCCACAATCCGGCAAAAATCGATCCGATGATAAACATTCCCCACAGCCAAAACCCGCTTAGGACAAATGGGATCTGCAGTGCCCAACCAAGTCCGTAGCCACCTGGTCTACCAAGTAAGCCAGGAGTTGCGATGCAGAGGATGGAGACGCTCAGACCAACCGCCCATACCCATTCCGCGGGTGCGACCTTTAGACCAAAACCTGCAAGCGTGGCAAAAAATGCCGCGAATGACTCGAAACTAAGAACCATTGCTCCCAGCAACCGCTTAGTCGACTTCGGCTTGGCCATCTTCATCCACCTCGATATTGGAACTGAATAACTTCAACAAGTCTCCCACCATATATAAGGAACCGGTGGCGAAAAGAGCCATTGATTCGGCCGCGGCTCGATTGCGGGCGTACTCGAACGCCTCAGCGAGATTTGGTTCTAGAAGAACTTGTTTGAAGCCAACGGATCGAGCTGCGTCTGCAAGATCGGAGCTCGGCATCTTCCTGGGGTTATCGACTTCTGTGACAACAAGTGTTTCAAAAACATCTTTCAGCTCAAGCAAGGTGTTCCTAGCATCCTTGTCGGAAAGCATGGAAATCAGACCAATTGACTTTGGATAACCGAAGTGCTCCTTGATAGCAAGCGATAGTGTCCTCGCCCCACCTGGGTTGTGTGCACCGTCTAAAACAATAAGAGGGTCCTTTGATAAAACTTGAAGTCTTCCTGGACTAGTCGAGTCAGCTAGCGCAGAGCGGAGAATTTCGTCACCGATTGGCCGCTCGCCCGAGCCCAAGAAAGCTTCAACCGCCGCAATCGCGGTAGTGGCATTTTCAGCCTGGTGTGAACCAATTATCGGCATCCAAAGATTCTCGTAACGCCCGGCTAGTCCCCGGACGCTGAATCGCGTCCCATTCCCATCCGGAGTATGGGTAAGAAGTTCAAAAGCTTGTCCTGAGTGAAAATGTGCTTCCGCAATTGTTGCCCTATCAGAAAGAACTTCTGTTACATCGGGCAATTGGGGTGAGGTGACAACCAGAGATTGTGGTTTTATGATTCCGGCTTTTGTTTTTGCAATTTCAACCTCTGTGTTGCCCAAACTCTTTGCGTGATCAATCGATATAGCTGTGAGTACCGCAACATCCGCATCAGCGACATTAGTTGAGTCCCACTCCCCTCCCATTCCGACTTCGAGAACTAAGACATCGATGGGGGCATCAGAGAAAATTTGAAACGCGAGCGCAGTAAAGGCTTCGAAGAAAGTTAGCGGTTGGTCACCCGCTGCAATCAGTTCGGCGTCCGCCAACTCAAGTAGTGGCTTAGATTCCTCGTAGGCAAGGACAAAACTTTCGTCACTTATCGGGTCTCCGTCGATAGCGATACGTTCATTTATGGAGACAAGGTGTGGTGAAGTAAGGCGGCCGGTTCGAAGCCCATGCTCTCTCAGGATGCGTTCGATGATACGAGCAGTTGTGGTTTTTCCATTTGTGCCGGTGATGTGAATGATTCCGTAGTTCTTCTGAGGATCTCCAAGAATCGAGACAGCGCGTCTGGTTGGTTCTAAGCGTGGGCGAATCTGATTCTCAGGCTGACGAGCGACTAACTCAGCTGTGACTTGCTCAAGTCGCTTGGTCCAGTTATCACTCATGCGAGTTTCGACAGTTGAATTAGAAGCGAGACGTCGTCCCCGATTGTTAGTTCACTCTGTTCGCCAGCCTCGCTGATTTCAAATTCCAGTGCCAAAGTCTCTTTGGCAATAAAGTCCCTATGTTTTGAAAGAGCAAGAGTTCCGACTGACGAAGATTTGAGGTGCAGGTGAATGCGGTCGGAGACATCAAGGCCAGCTTCCCTTCGGGCTTGCTGCACGTGCCTCACTGCGTCTCTTGCCATGCCCTCATGCTCGAGCTCTTCAGTGACTTGGGTATTCAGCAGCACAAACCCAGATGAGGTGATCCCTACCTTCTGATTTTCATTGCCACCGGAGGTAGACAACACAAGTTCGTACTCATTTGGTAGAAGTTCAGTGCCATCGACAATCACTGAACCGTCTATCTCGGTCCAGTTGCCGCTCTTCGAAGCACCGATAATGCGTTGGACGTCTTTTCCAACTCTCGGCCCGAGCTCTCGAGCGTTCACTGTGAGCTTCTTGCTAAGTCCAAAGCTAGCTGCGGTTTGATCGTTCGCCTCTACCACCGAAATGGACTTGACGTTGAGCTCATCAGCGATCAAATCAGAGTAGTTACTAAGTGTCTTAGCGTCGCTGACAGCAATGGTTAGTTCGCTCAGCGGAAGCCGAACTCTAAGGCCAGCAGCTTTACGCAGTGACAGGGCCACAGAGGCAGCCTCTCTAATGGCATCCATATCAGCGACTAAGGAATCATCGCTTGGGAAGTCATTTGAATCAGGCCAGTTCTGCAAGTGAACCGAACGGCCGTTGGTCAGACCTCGCCATACTTCCTCTGAGATAAGAGGCAGTAGGGGTGCGACTACTCGGGCTAGCGCTTCAAGCACCGTGTAAAGAGTGTCAAAGGCGTCCTTGTCCCCTTCCCAGAAACGATCGCGAGACCTACGGATATACCAGTTGGTCAGCACCTCAGCGAAATCTCTAACCTTTGCACTCGCGTTATAACTGTCAAAAACGTCCAGGTCAGCAGTCACGTTCTCTATCA
>JACCDM011242537.1_pt1 | contig 33957 bp, 33 predicted proteins | sample 7445851 | NCBI WGS metagenome assembly JACCDM01 (sample SAMN15323438, study PRJNA562643) | freshwater metagenome | isolation source: river surface water | place: USA:Blue River Watershed | collected 2017-08-16
GTGTAAATCACTTCCATGCCCGCATCACGCAAAGCCGAAGCAATAACCTTAGCCCCACGATCATGTCCGTCTAGCCCAACTTTGGCAATAAGTACCCGAATCGGACGATTTTCAAATGATTGCATGGAGCAAAAATACAATTTATATTTTAAAGTTTACGCTGCGCGGTTGACACTTCGTGGTTTACACTTCGTGGTTTATTGCTTCGCAAGTTTACGCTGCGCGGTTTATTGCTTCGCAAGTTTACACTTCGTGGTTTATTGCTTCGCAAGTTTACACTTCGTGGTTGACACTTCGTTGTTTACGCTGCGCGGTTTAATGCTTCGCAAGCTTACACTGCGAGGTTTATTGCTTCGCAAGTTTACACTTCATGGTTTATTGCTTCGCAAGTTTACACTTCGTGGTTGAATAATATAATCCCATAAACCTATAAGCCTATAAACCTATAATCCCATAAGCTAATTTCAGTATCTTTGAATCATGATGAAAAAATGTTTGGTAACTGGGGCCACTGGATTTGTGGGTTCACATTTGTGTATGCATTTGTTGAGTGCTGGTTATCAAGTGGTTGCAATGAAGCGCGACACCAGTTCAATGAAACTTTTTGATTCCGTTAAGGAACATTATTTGAGTGGTAGCAAGGATGAATTGAAGGAAAAGTTTGGTGCCACATCAATTTCCTTGGATTTAAAAAAAGTGCAACAAGGTTTGGAACATCATTTTAGTTGGGTGTGTGGCGATATTTTAGACACAGATTCTTTACTTGAAATCATGAATGAACCTTTCGACGTGGTTTTTCATTGTGCAGCTTTGGTGTCCTTCAAAAAATCTGACGATCAAAAACTGCTCGAAAACAACATCGAAGGTGCAGCAAACATTGTGAATACTTGTTTGAAAACCAATCAATTGAACCTTGTCCATGTGAGTTCTGTTGCAGCATTATCGCGCTCAGAAAATACCGATATCATCGATATCAATTCGGAGTGGGTAGATTCACCATACAACACCACTTACGCCAAGAGCAAGTACTACTCGGAATTGGAAGTTTGGCGTGGCAAAGAGGAGGGACTAAATGTTGGCGTAATCAATCCGGGAATTATCATGGGCATTGGAAATGGCCATACGCCTCAAAATCAATTTATTGGGATTATAAAATCTGGAAATCCGCTAGTGCCAGTGGGTAGCAATGGATTCATTTGGGTGGATGATTTGTGTCAGAAAATTATCGATATTTATCAAACCCAAAATTTTGGTCACCGCATTTTAGGGGTCACCCATAATTTATCGTACGAAACCTTTTTTCATACCATCGCCGATTTTTTGGGCAAAAAACGTCCTTCCGTTAAAATTCAAGGCTTTGTTTACCATTTTTTGTCCGCACTCACTTGGCTCACCGACAAACTGAGATTGCCCTTTCCCATCAGCAGAGACTTGATTGTAAGTACGAGTAAGAAGAGTGTTTATAGTAAATAGATTATTGGCTTATAAGCTTATAGGATTATCGGATTATTAGCTTATAGGATTATTAGCTTATAGGCTTATAGGCTTATAGGCTTATAGGCTTATAATAACTTGAACTATAGAATCACTTCCAACAAAATCAAAAACATTGATATAAATTCAAATCAAGACTCTTTGTTGTTACGTATATAGTTTACCAATAATCCCATAAGCCCATAAGCCCATAATCCCGTAAGCCAATAAGCCTATAAGCCAATAAACTATTTCATTTATTTTTCTGTGTAATAAAGTCCAAATTATATTTATGAAGGGCGTTTAATTGTCGGCCTATAACATCAATTAAAGGCTTTAATTCTTGATTGAAGAATTCTGGTAAAATATATTCCAGATTAACGGCTATTAGTAAGTGACATTCGGTTTCCATAAGACTGGAAAAGGCAATACGCATGAAGTGTCCTTGATCTTTTCCTTTTGATCGCCCTGAGCCTTCAGCAATATTTGCGCAGATGGATAAACTCGACCTCAAAATCTGTGATTTTAAAATGTATTCTTGGTGTTTGGGAAAGTTGGCCGCACAATGGAATATTTTGTTATTTAATTTTTCGGAATTTTTCCAAACGTCAAGTTTTTGATACGAATATATTTTTATTTGATTCATACAATTGTAACAAAATTTAATAGTGAATCCCCAAATAAAATTGAAAAAATCTGAATTTATTATTTGCATTTTTTACGAAATTAGCTTTTTGGTTTATTGGCTTATTGATTTATTAGCTTATTAGCTTATTAGCTTATTGGTTTATTGGTTTATTGGTTTATTGGTTTATACGTGCTTGAACAATTAAAATACTTTTTCTTAAATTAATAAAAGTTTAAATGAATGCAAACCAATATTTTTTTAATAACAACCCTATTTACCTATAATCCCATAAGCCCATAAGCCCATAATCCTATAAGCCCATAAGCCTATAATCCCATAAGCCTATAATCCCATAATCCCATAATCCTATAATCCTATAAGCTCTGAAATAAACCTTTTCCCTCCCAACACATTCACATGGCTTGCGTCGCCAAAGTGGAAGGGACTATAAACGTGCAGCGATGTATCAACATGTGCAAAGGAATATCTTGTTTGGATGCGCAGTAAATGTCCCAAATAAGCCCTAAAATAAGCCTTTTTAGCAAATTTAAAGGTGTTTTTACTCATCGGCGGCGTAACAATGTGGCAGGCAATATGGTGCTTTTTAACCAATTCCATGATCTCGTTAAAATAGTAATCAATAACAGGATTCGGCTTAAAATTCAATTCTCTGGCTTCTTCGGCAACGCCGAACATCGATGTATTTCTCCCGTAAAAAGCTTGTCCCAAATTTTGATCCAATTCCTTGATTACCTGAGCTTCAATGGGAGAAGCGTCCCAATTCTTCTGATACTGACCAATCATTGTTCCACGAAAAGTAAAAGGTTCATGGTAAAAATGCAGGTATCTATCAGCGGTTGAAAGTGGTTGCTCATCTTGATTTTCCTTGGTTTCAATGTTGGCATTGAAACGATTTTCAATTTCGCCAAGTTGCTCAATATCATTCCATTCAGAGTACTGAAACACCATGGTGCGTTGAAGCAAATTCCCTCCATTTTTTTCAAAATGAACAGGCGCATAGCACAAAATAAGCGTGTCGATTTTGTTGGTTTTAAGAAGGGTTCTGAGGGTGATATATCCCTCGTAAAAGGACGTCCCTCCAAGAGAAAAATTCTGATAATTTGGAGATAAATCCCTCGGATTGATAGCTGCCATTGCCCTACTATCTCCAATGATGGCATTCAAATGTTGCTTGTTTTTGGTGTTGTGAATCCTTTGTAACTGCTTGTTCCACATTACATATTCCACCCGACTACTCAAAAATACCTCTGGATAAAGTTTCAACAAAACCGCAGTAATTCCACCCGTCAATAAAAGCAGAATTATAATGTACGTGAGCGACTTTCGAATGAAACTTTCCATTATTGTTAATTTAGAGTTTAGAGATTAGAGTTTAAAGTTCTGATTGTGATCGTTTTAAACCTTAATCCCGATATCTATCGGTACATAATCCCATAATCCTATAAGCCCATAAGCCAATAATCCCATAAGCCAATAAGCCAATAATCCCATAAGCCAATAATCCTATGAGCCTATAACGCTTCAAACACCAATTTACCGTCGGAATTCAACAGGTAATCGGCTGCGCAGCGCTCTGGATGTGGCATCATGCCGTAAACGTTTCTACCGGCGTTGGTGATACCCGCGATGTTATTGATAGAACCATTGGGATTAGATTCTGGGGTGATGTTGCCATCGGCATCGCAATAACGGAAAATCACTTGTTGATTGTTTTCAATTTCTTGCAAGGTAGCATCATCGCAATAGAATCTTCCTTCGCCATGGGCGATAGGCACTTCAATCACTTGATTATCAGTTAATTTGTTGGTCACTTGAGAGTTGGTAGTACCAGGCTTCAAGAACACATTTTTACAATTGAATTTGATGTTGGTGTTGCGAAGAAGGGCGCCTGGCAACAATCCACTTTCGGTCAAAATTTGGAAACCGTTACAAATTCCCATTACAAAACCACCATTGGCAGCATGTTTAGAAACAGCGTCCATGATGGGAGAAAGTTTGGCAATGGCGCCAGATCTGAGGTAATCGCCATAGCTAAATCCACCTGGAATAAAGATATGGGTACAACCCATTAAATCGTTTGATTTATGCCAAAGCTTCTCAACTGGTTCGTTGGAATAATTGCTCAATACATCAATAAGATCTTGATCACAGTTAGAACCAGGAAAAATTACCACACCAAATTTCATGGTGCAAATATACGGAAATTATGGTTGTTAAATAGCTTATAGGCTTATTAGCTTATGGGAAGTTGAACTATTTACAAACTAATTACAAAATCAAAATCATTCATTTGAATTCAGACCGATATTCTTTGTTGATACGTTTATTTTTCACCAATAAGCCTATAAACCTATAAGCCTATAATCCCATAATCCAATAAGCCCATAAGCCTATAATCCAATAAGCCTATAAGCCCATAAGCCTATAAACCCACAATACTGTAGGTTGCCGCAAAATACCCCTGTTTCCCCATTCCAAGTATACAGCCATCGGCATTGGCCAGCAAAAGGTCTGTATGACGCTCAGATTCACGGGCATACAAGTTGCTCAAATGCACCAAAATGACCTTTTTTTTCATGCTTTTTAGGGTGTCGGCAATGGCAATGCTAGTGTGGGTATAGGCACCGGCGTTTAGAATAATTCCGCCAATAGATGCATCGTCTTCAGCACGTTGAAGTTCATTGATCAGTTCTCCTTCTATATTGCTTTGGAAATAATCAAATTCCACATCAGAAAACGTTGATTTTAAATCTGTTAGAATGTCCTCAAAGGTTTCAGATCCATAAATAGACGGTTCCCTACGTCCCAACCAATTCAAATTGGGACCATTTACAATGAGAAGTTTCATAAAGCAAAAATATAGGTTCGTTCGAAACTTTGATGTATGCTGTTCAAAGTTTAGTATTAAATTTGTTCATGCCTCAAATTGAAACGGTTTTAACCCCAGCTTTGTTTCATCTTCACAAGAAAGATTTGCAATCCAAACAAGTGGTGGTGATAGACATTCTTCGCGCAACAACCACCATGATTGTGGCCATGGAAAACGGTGCTGCCGAAATTAAAACGGTAGACAACATCGAAAACACCCTTCAGCTCCGAAACCAAGGCTATTTGGTTGCAGGTGAACGCAATGGCGAAAAGGTTGAGGGATTCGATTTTGGCAACTCTCCGCAAGAATTTACCCGTTCTATTATTGAGGGACAAAAAATTGCACTTACCACCACCAACGGCACGAAAGCCATAGCGGCCTGCGAAGGTGCAAAGCACCGTTATGTTTCTTCCTTTCGAAATATAACCGCCATGGTGAATGTCCTCATTGCCAACAACTGCGATACCCTTTTATTTTGTGCCGGTTGGAAAGACAAATTCAACTTAGAAGACACCGTTTTCGCCGGTGCACTCTCCCACCAATTGCTAGAAAATGGCTTCTCCACCTCCGATGATGCCACGTTAATGGCACAGCGTTTGTGGCTCCAAGGAAAGTCAGATTTAACAAGCTTCCTCGCCGATGCCTCTCACGTGCAACGCTTCAAATCCCTCCACATCGAATCCGACCTCGAAGCCTGCCTCAAATTCGATACCTACCACGGAGTACTGAGTTTATAATTTAGGGTTGAGAGTTTAGAGTTTAGAATCATCTCAACTTTAAACGCTATACTTTAAACTTTAAATTTAAGGTTGAATGTTTAGAATTTAGGGTTTGGATTATCCTCTAATCTTTCTAACCCATTTGGCATTTTTCGCAAATAATTATTTTCATTGTTTTACTAAAGTTTTGGGGAATGACCGTCAAGACTTGTATCTTAAAGAATGGAATATAAAACTTACCTGTTTTTATTGTTGGATAAATTTCAGACATCAAAAGTTCGCATTTTGAGAACTTTTAACCTATCTTTGAGATAACAAATACATGAAGGTTCATTTATTAAAAAAGAAAACCATCATGGAATTTGTTGAAAACCATGGTAATTCCGCAAATGATTTTGACAAATGGCTATCTCTCATAAGTTCGGCTAATTGGCAAACAACTGAAGATGTTTCAAAAACATTTACAAGTGTAGATTTTTTGGGAAATGGGAATAACAGAATGATTTTTAATGTTGGAGGAAATAAGTTTAGAATAATTTGCAGCTACTATTTTGGACAAAACTATGTACGCTTGTACGTCAAATGGATTGGAACTCATGCAGAATACAACCAGTTATGCAAAACCGGAAAACAATATATTATCTAAAATGGAAACACTCATAAAATATAAAAGAATTCATTCCGACAGTCAATATGAAAGCTATATTGAGATAATGGAAGGTTTGGACGCTGAAAACCAATTGTTTTTTAACCAAAACACTGAAGATGAAATTGAATTACTTCAACTACTCATTCAAGATTATGAAGAACAACAATCACCAAAACAACATTTATTGGGATCAGATTTGCTTCAACATTTAATGATTGAAAACCATGTTAAAGCATCCACCATTTGCGCAGAATTGGACATAAATAAAAGTACTCTTTCAGAAATCCTATCAAAAAAGCGAACCATCAGCAAACAAATTGGTCTGAAACTCGCCAACTACTTCAAAATCAGATTAGATAAATTAATTACCAAATAAATATTTAGGGTTTAGAGTTTAGAGTTTAGAATCATCTCAACTTTAAACACTAAACTTTAAACTCTAAATTTAAGGTTGAATGTTTGGGGTTTAGGGATTGGATTATCCTCTAATCTTCCCGATAGCTATCGGGATAATCTTTCTAACCCTCTAATCTTTTTTCGTTACCTTTGAAGTATGGGACTCAGACAAGATAAATTTGCCAAACAAATTCAACGCGACCTCGCCGAATTAATGACCCTTCACAGAAATGAATGGCTAGGCGGCACCTTCGTTACCATGTCTAATGTACTCGTTAGCCCTGATCTTTCTTACGTGAAAGTCTATCTTTCTCTATTCAATATCCAAAATCGTAAGGATGTTTTGAACCATCTGAATACTGTGGTTGACAAAGAAATTCGACACGAAATTGCCCGCAAAATCAAAAATAACGTTAAAAAAATTCCTGAAATCCGTTTCTACGAAGACGATACCCTTGATTATGTAGCCAAAATGGACGAACTCTTCGATAAAATTAAAACCTCCGACAACAATACCGAGAATTAATCCCTCCAGAACGTGAAACTCGTTTGGCTCATAGCGCGTAAATATTTCTTCTCAAAGAAGAATCCTTCTGCCATCAACATTATCACCGCCATTTCGCTCTCTGGCTATGCCATTGGCGCCCTTGCGTTAATCGTTTTATTGAGCGCTTTGAACGGATTTGAAGCCGCTATTTTTGGGGGATACAAAGCCGGTGATGCCGATCTTAAAGTTGTTGCCAAACAAGGGAAAGTTTTTACTTTATCTCAAGAAAAACTCAATAAAATATCCCTCATAAATGGCGTAAAATCTAAGTTTCAATGCCTTGAAGATAAGGCAATTGTGAAATTTAACGACAAACAAACCGTTGCTTTAATACGCGGGGTTGACACCGGTATTTACAAAACGTTACAAGTTGATAGCCTAGTGGCTTCAGGATCTAAAATCCTCCAAAAACAACTCAATCAAGTTCAACCCCTTGGATTTACAACCTATCCACCCATCAATACGCCAAAACTTGATCCCAATGATGAAAGCATTGTGCAAAATTTCGCCTGGCTTTCCGAAGGAATGATCTACAAACTCAACGTTGGTTCTGAAAATTCAAATCTCGAACTTTTAGTTCCCGATAGATCCACCGAATCAATTTCGCAATCTGTTCTTAATCAAGAAGATGTATTGGTGAGTGCCATGATAAAACTCGGTGAAGACCTCAATGAATCCACCGTAGTTGTGCCAATTGAAGTGACAAGAAGCCTGTTTTCCCGCGAAAACGAAATCAGTTCACTGCACTTAAAAGTGGTTCCTTCCAAAATAGAATCTGTCCAAAATGAAATTCAAAATGTTGTAGGACAATCTTTTGAGGTGCTAAATAGAAAACAGCAACACAAAACCATGTACAAAATGTTCAATACAGAAAAGTGGGTTTCCTTTGCCCTGCTCGCATTCATTCTGTTGCTCATTTCTTTTAACCTTTTTGGTTCAATCCGCATGATGACCGTAGACAAACAGCAAGACCTTGAAATGCTCAATTCTCTGGGTATGAGGGTGCAAAATATCCGAAACATTTTTATTCTTGAAGGACAAATGGTGTCGTTTGTAGGTTCAATCATCGGGCTAACACTTGGAGCCTTGCTGGTAGTTTTACAACAACATTTTGGCTGGGTAAAAACCCAGTCTACCTTTGCAATGTCTTACCCCGTGGAACTTTCCACCCCCGATTTCTTCCTAATCCTCGCCCTCAACACTTTTCTAGCCTACCTAACCTCTATTCTTGCAATAAGATTAAAGTTTAGAGTTTAAGGTTTAGGGTTAAAATCAATTACAACTTTAAACCTTCAACTCTCAACTTTAAATTTAAGGTTTAAAGTTTAAAGTTTATCCTCTAATCTTTCTAACCTTTTTAATCTCTCTAACCCTAATTAACCTTCATCATGGCTCTATCAATGCCTTGCCACACCAATTCTTCAATTCCAGCGATGGCTTTTTTGATGCCTTCTTCAATGAGCGGCACTTCCTCGGTTGTCCATTTGCCTAAAACAAAATCAACCTGACGTCCTTTAGGGAAATCATTGCCAATTCCAAACCTAAAACGCGCATAGTTCGGTGTGTTTAAGGATGCATCAATGCTCTTTAATCCGTTGTGACCCCCATCAGAACCTTTTGGTTTCAGTCTCAATTTGGCCACCGGCAAAGCCAAATCATCTGTCACTATAACTACATTCTGAAGTGCAATTTTCTCTTGCTGCATCCAATATGAAACCGCCTTTCCCGACAAATTCATGTATGTATTTGGCTTTAGTAAAATCATTTTACGCCCTTTGTGCGACAATTCTACTTTCCAGCCATGCTTCACCGACTCCCAAGTGCCTTCCTTTTGCTTACACAGCTCATCTAATACATCAAATCCAATGTTGTGACGTGTGTGGTCATATTCATCTCCTGGGTTTCCTAGTCCAACTATAAGAAATTTCATTTATTATGTTTAACGTTTAAGGTTAAGCGTTGAGGGTTTAGAGCTTAGGATTTGTCCTCTAATCTTTCTAACCCGTCTAATCTTTCTAACCCTTTATAAAACTTTCCTCAATCTTGCAACCGGAATATTCAATTGCTCACGGTATTTGGCAACTGTCCTTCTGGCAATAGGATATCCTTTTTCTTTCAAAAGTTCCATCAAAGCTTCATCGGTAAGAGGTTTAGATTTATTTTCGGCGGATATAGCATCCCCCAAAATCTTTTTGATTTCTCGGTTGCTAATTTCCTCTCCATCATCGTTAGAAATTCCTTCTGAAAAGAAATGTTTTAACGGAAAAATTCCAAAATCCGTTTCCACATATTTTGAATTTGCAACCCTCGAAATGGTACTAATGTCTAAACCAACTTCGGTGGCTATGTCCTTCAAAATCATCGGTTTCAAAAATGTATCATCCCCCTCAAAAAAGAATTCCCGTTGTCTTTTCACAATGGCTTGCATGGTGCTCAACAAGGTGTTATGACGTTGCTTTACGCTGTCAATAAACCATCTAGCCCCATCCAATTTTTGCTTGATATACTGAACAGCATCTTTCAATTGCTGATCTTTGGTGTTCGTTTCTTCGTAGGTTTTCAAAGTTTCCGCGTAGGCAGAACTCAATTTTAACTCAGGCGCGTTACGAGAATTAAGTGTTACTATCAAAGACCCTTCCTCTGCAACTACCGTGAAGTCTGGAACAATATACTGCGTTTTAACACTTCCACTGTTCGATTCACCTGGTTTCGGATTGAGTTTTACAATCTCCAAAATAGCGCTGCGCAATTGTTCATCAGTAATTTTGAGAGATTTCGTGATTTTGTCGTAATGTTTCTTGCTAAAAGCCTCCATTTGCTCGGAAATGATGGTTTCAGCCAAACTCAATGCCGGATTATCACCGTAATCTTTCTTATAAAGTTGAAGCAACAAGCACTCTTGTAAATCACGTGCGGCTATTCCCGCAGGATCAAAATTTTGGATTTTGATAAGAATCTTTTCAAGCTTGTCAACGTCGGTTTGAATGTTCTCATTGAAAGCCAAATCATTCACAATGCTGCGTAATTCCCTCCTTAAATAGCCATCTTCTTCAATGCTATTGATCAAATGGAAAGCGAGCAAAAAGTCTTTTTCGTCAAAAAATGTTGCACGCGCTTGCTCCAAAAGATACTCCTGAAACGAAGACGTAGATGCCATTGGCATTTCCTTTTGTTCATCGTTTGAATAATCTTCCCCCATTCGGAATGTGCCGTACTCATCGTCGTTTCCACTGGCTCGAATCATTTCATCAACGTCTATATCTCGTTGATAATCATCGCCCCATTCATCATTGGACTCACGGTCTGAAAAATCGGAAGCACTTTCCGAAAAATCTACATCGTTCTCACTTTTTTCCAACGCAGGATTGTCTAACAACTCCTCTCCAACCCTTTCTTCAAAATCCAACGTGCTCATTTGTAACAACTTAATGAATTGGATTTGCTGCGGAGAAAGTCGCTGCTGAAGAGTTTGAATTTGTGATTGACGTAATCCCATTGAGATTCCAAATATACAAAAAAATTAATTGGCACGTCCCCCTATTTCTTTCGTTTTCCACGTTTCTAATTCAAACATTTCTAACAAAATTCAGAATCAATCCCTCACTGCCAAACCGCCAATTTCTGCTAAACTTTTTCAATTGAATTACCCTAAAACACAATCTTCAATTTCAATCTTTTAAAAACTGTCAATTTCAACTGTCAATTAAATTTTCAACAACAAAATCTTCAATGTTCATTTACCCTAAATGGCCATCACAAACGTCAATTTCCCTCTTTTAATACTATCAATTTCACTAGGTACATTGTAAGGAATTACTGCATCAAATAATGCATTTTCTTTTTTCTTGAGGGATAATTAACTGATTGCAAGATATAAGGTTACAAAATTTAGTGCTTTCAATTTCTTTAACTCATATCACTTATTGTTGTGAAGAAAATTAATTGTTTAGCATGTTAATATCACAGGATTGAGTTTCGCGAAAACACAATATTGAATTACCCTAAAACACAATCCCAATTTTCAATATTCCTTTACTTAAAAACTGTCAATTTCTACTATTTCATTTTATGTAATTACCGCCTCAAATAAAGCGTTTTTGTTTTTCTTGAGGGATAATTAACTGATTCATATTAATAAACATAGGACACAATAAGCAAAAAAAATACCCTCGAATCGAGGGCATTTTTAACGTCAAATGATTGATAAATCTTTTATTATTGCAATGCAAGATCGGTAAATGCACCTTCTGTAACCATGTAATTTTTGGTTCCATCAGGTGATTTCATTGTAATTGTGAATACACCAGAAACTTTCTTGTTTGTTGCATCTACCTTTGTTAAGGTAACTGAATAGGTGTTGGTATAACCCATGACAATGGTTAACAAATCCATCAACTTTCTGCTTGGTAAATATAAGGCACCATCAGCAGCGTTAACATCAAATGTTCCTTCATATTTGCCGGTTTTTGCTGGTGTTAATACCAAATTCATTGCTATTGTTGAAGTATCACCTGTTAACACGCGTGTTCCTTGGATACTCAATTCACCATTCGATAATGTAGCTCGAGTTCCAACGATTGTATCACCATTTGGATAATAAAATTTGTCAGCTGCATCACTTGTCCAAGATGTTCCATTCACTTTACAAGTAATTCTTCCTACAGTAGAACCTGTATTTGTAGTGTTTGTAACAGGATCCTTTGTACAACTTCCCAAAATCATTGAACCTGCTACAGCAGATACCAACAACAAATATTTAAATGCTTTCATGTTTATTTCTTTTAAAACACAAATATAAAGAATAAATCAAATTCCAAATACGCCTTTTTAACCAATGCCAATAAATTCTAACAGAGTGAAAAAAGCACATTAAAAGAATGATTCCTCCCCATTAAAAACCACTTTCTTTTCCATAAACCTTTATAAACTTTTATAATCATTTATAAACCTCATAAACTTTCTATTGACCTCACAAACTTTCTTTTGACAATCCTTTATTCGCATTGTTCAACAACAATTTATACTCAAAGAGCCATAAAGAGGTTTCACCGTTTTCCATAAACGTTTATAAACTTTTATAAACTTTTTAATTTCTGTTTCCCATAAACCTTTATAAACTTTCATAAACAACATAAACCTTTTAATAATCGTTTATCAAAACGATTATTAACTCAAACGTACCTATTGCTGACAATAAAATGACGTTTGTTCGTGCAATATTTTGGGGGTTTCATACGTCTTATCTGTATATCACTAAAATTTGGTATAGTTCTTGTAAAAATTTAAACATAGAAAGGAAAACCGTTATGAAAAGCAAAATCAAAAAAATGAGCCAAAGCAAACAAGCGCCTGCTGTTCAACCTAATCAAAAAAGTGGTAACGGTTTTATTCAAAAAGCTGCAGGTTTGTAACCCTTAAATCTTACTTCTTGCGCAATTTTTCATAATTTTGCGCCAATGCTTTCTAAACTCGAAGCCGTTTACGCACATTATAAAGAAATTGAACTTCTACTAAGCAGCCCTGAAATAGCTGCAGATATGAAGCGATTTACAAAATTAAACAAGGAATATAAAGACCTTGAATCCATTGTGGAATCGTATTTCGAGTACAAAAAAATTACGGAAGGCATCTCCGAAGCCCGCGAAATCCTTAAAAATGAAAAAGATAAGGAAATGCGCGACATGGCTAAAGAAGAACTTGAATCATTAGAATCCAAACTTCCATCCCTCGAAGAAAAAATTCGCTTTCAAATGCTTCCCAAAGATCCGGAAGATGCAAAGCCTTGTGTAATTGAAATACGTTCAGGCACTGGAGGCGACGAAGCCTCTATCTTTGCTGGTGATCTTTACCGCATGTACCAACGCTACTGCGATAGAAAAGGTTGGAAAACCGAAATTGCTGAAGAAATGGAGGGATCAATGGGCGGTTACTCCAAAATTGTGATGGAAGTGAATGAACCTGGTGCCTATGGAGAACTCAAATATGAAAGCGGTGTGCACCGTGTACAAAGAGTTCCTGCCACAGAAAGCCAAGGACGAATTCATACATCCGCCGCATCTGTTGTTGTAATGCCTGAAGCTGAAGAAGTTGACTTTGTTTTAAAAGAATCTGATGTAAAAATGGAAACCGCGCGAAGTGGCGGAGCTGGTGGTCAAAATGTAAACAAAGTTGAAACCAAAGTAATGCTTACCCACATCCCTACAGGAATGGTAGTGGTTTGTCAAACTGAACGTAACCAGCTGGGCAACAGAGAGAAAGCCATGAAAATGCTTCGCAACAGGTTGTATGAAATTGAGTTGAACAAACATCTAGACGCCATTGCTTCAAGAAGGAAAACCCTTGTATCTACAGGTGATAGAAGTGCCAAAGTGAGAACCTATAATTATCCGCAAGGTCGTGTTACCGATCATAGAATCGGCTTAACCCTGTACAACCTTCCTGCAATAATGAATGGTGATATCGATGAAATTTTACAAGCCTTGATGGTTGCAGAAAATGCCGAACGATTAAAAGCCGAAAGCGTGTAAAAAAATATCGTAAAATTATAAATCGTGGAACACCAATTCTGTTCCATCAAATTTTGCGTAGCCTCCACCCGAAAACCACTCTCCCAAATTCAAATATCTCGATTTTCGACGAGAATCGTTTTGAATTGCACTTTCTGAATTTTGCAATTCCACATTGATTTTCAAATGTCTATGGCCAAAAATGAAAAAATCTATCGCCTGAGATTTCAATATTTCCAAACAATGTTGGGTTAAGTACTCATTTTTATCTCCCTGATAGGTGTTTTCAGACGCTGGTTGCGACATTCTACTTTTTTTGCTAAACCCAGTTGCCAATTTAAAACCAAAATTCGGATGTAACCTTTCGAACAAAAATTGATTGATAGGAGAGAGGAAAATTTTTTTGAGAAATTTATAACTTTTGTCGCCTGGACCTAATCCGTCACCATGATGTAGGTAAAAAGTTTTATCACCAAATTTTTTCACCATGGGTTCACGAAAAATGACAACACCGCATTCTTCTTCCAAATATGATCTCATCCATAAATCATGATTTCCAACGCAAACGAAAATTTTGATGCCTTTATCGGTGAGTTCCGCAAGTTTTCCCAAAAATCGAACATAACCACGTGGAACAACCGATTTATATTCAAACCAAAAATCAAACAAATCACCCAATAAATATATTTCTTCCGCGTCCGGGGAAATTTTTTCGAGCCAATCAACTATCTTCTTTTCACGCACACGTGAAACTTCACCAGCCGGCATTCCTAAATGAAAATCGCTTGCAAAGTATATCATATTTTAATTTATAGTTGAAAGTTTAATGTTGAGAGTACCGTCTAATCTTTCTAATCCGTCTAATCTTTCTAATCTATATAGCCCTTCTTAAATCCCCCTAAATTGCGACAACATCCTCACATCATTAACAAAGAGGTCTCTAATGTCGTGAATACCATATTTAAGCATTGTAATGCGGTCTATACCCATTCCAAAGGCAAAACCAGTATAAACCTCAGGATCTATATTACATGCTTTTAAAACGTTTGGATGAACCATTCCACATCCCAATACCTCTAACCATCCAGTTCCTTTGGTTAAACGTTTATTTTCTTCAGTATCCGTTCCTGCCCAGATATCCATTTCTGCACTTGGTTCAGTAAAAGGAAAATAACTAGATCTAAACCTAATTTTTGTTCCTTCCCCAAAAAACTGCTGCACGAAATAATATAACGTTTGTTTCAAATCAGCAAAAGTCACATTTTTATCTACGTACAAACCTTCAATCTGATGAAAGAAACAATTACTTCTTGAACTAACCGCTTCATTTCTATAAACCCTTCCTGGCATTACCAATCGGAATGGAGGCTCGTTGCGTTCCATTTCTCTAATTTGTACACTACTAGTATGGGTTCTCAAAACATGCTCACCAATAAAAAAGGTATCTTGCATATCTCTGGCTGGATGATCTTCAGCAAAATTTAATGCACCAAAGTTATGATGGTCATCTTCAATTTCTGGACCTTCCGCCAAATCAAATCCAAGAGAATGAAAAATTTCTACCAATTCATTTTCAACTATTTTCAAAGGGTGAAAACTGCCTAATTGATTTTGATAAACAGGTAAAGAAATATCAAATTTACCAGATAAGTCATCAACTGAATTCTCAAAGGATTCTTTGTGTTCATTAAACTTTCCTTCTGCCAATGCTTTTAACACATTCAACGGTTTACCAATATCCTTTTTCTCAATTCCTGGCAATTCCTTGAAGGTATCAAACAATTCAGAGATACTTCCTTTACGACTTAAAAATTGCAATCTAAACAACTCCAAAGATTCTGGGGTCTCAATTATAAATTGTTCAACTTCTTTTGTGATGTCTTGTATTCTCTGAATCATAAATGCAAATCTAATCATCTCCTTTGATGATTGTAAATTTTTCTATTGTTGGTTTTCCCCAGCCCTAAGTATTAATTAATACCTTTCATTTAAAATTATTATTAAGTATATATTATAGCTGTGTGGATATGAGGATAAGTTTTATTTATTGTATTTTTTTGTATTTTATTATTTAATTAATCCCTTTATTTATAGGGTTTTAGTCTTATTTATTGGTGCTGTTTTGTTTTGTTATTTTTTCTGATTTTTATACATCATCAGGGGAGGGTAGAGGGTATAGATGCTCAGTAATTCACACTGTTTTATTTTATGAATTTAGGGATCATTTTATTTAACAATAATTTTATATTATCCTATACTTTTTACTACGATATTCTATATTATTCCACAATAATTATATTGTCTAATTTGCTATTCACTGATGTTTCATTCATATAATCAATGATTTTCTCATACTCAATACTTCCCTTTGTTGCTATGGTTTCCTTGAGATTTGATTTTGTATCGATTTCCCCGTTATCATTGAGGTCCTGCCATATAATATATTTATAATTTCCAGCTGCTAAATAAAGGTCTGTAGTTTCATTAGATATATTTTCTATCGCTGTGGTTTTACCTTCCAGTAAAAGTTTAATTTTTAATTGATTTATTTTATTTTTATTTTTTAAAGTGGTTTTACCTAATTTAATTTTTATCTTTTTGATGATACTATCTCTCTTATTTGGATTATTCAAATAATTTTGGGTTTTACTTTTTATCGTATTTTCATATTTTTCAATATCGCTACCATTATAAATACTGGTATTTGTGTTTATTTGTTTTTTAATGGATTTGATTTCTATATTGTTTTTTAATACGATTTCTTTGTTTTGAATTTTATTAATATAATTTCCTAAATTAAATTCATAAAGAATTACAGTATCTTTTTCAAATAGTCCAATTTTGATCTCTGTTTTGTTACTTGGTTTTATATCAATTTTTGCATCTATGAATTTTACTTCACTAAAGGTTTGTTTTAATTGATTTTCTAAATAGGTTGTATCGAAGGTATGAATAATCATACTATCAGAATGTTCAAGGAAATATAGTTCTTCTTTTCTTTTTTCTTTTTGTATGAAATATCTTGGTACTTGAGTATATATAGAAATACCTTCTTTGTGCAGATGTGATTTTTTTATTTCCTTTAAGCTGCTTGGATACAAATAATAATTGGTTGTATCCTTAATACTGTCGTTTGGATTGTATAATTCATTTGTTTGGATCAATTGTATATTGTAATCTTCATTATTGTCGTATTTGTCGTTATTATTGATATCGTTAAACGTATATATATATTGTGATTGTTTTTTTAATCCTTCTATTCCTATTTTTCCTTTCTTGGTGTTATCTCCATAATATAGAAATGAATCGATGATAGCGTATGATTTTATTTTATCCTTGGTTGGATTTAAGCTTTTATAATTGAATATATATTTGGAGCTATCGTTACCCAGAATGATGGAAGCATATCTTCCGGGATTATTTTCATTGACGTCGGTTATTACATCACTAAGGGATATTGAATTTGTTTCTTTTGGAATATAGAACCAAAGAGTATTTCTATGTTTATTTAACTCAGTATTTTTTTTATTGGTAATAGGTGAAAGAATAACGCTTCCTTTTGTATTGATATTCTCATCAAAAATGAGTGTGATTTTTTTAAGGTTATTTTCTTTCTGTATTTTGGTCTTTAATATAATGGGTGCATTTATGTCTTTATCTCCACCTGTTGGTCCAACTGGATTGGCACAATGTATAAATATAATGGTGCTTAATACGTAGAATATTTTTTTCATCTTCCGAAATGTATGAGTAATACAGATATATCTGATGGTGAAACACCGCTGATTCTTTTAGCTTGTGCTATTGTACTAGGTTTTATTCTATTTAATTTTTCTCTAGCTTCCATGCTCATTGATTGTAATTTGCTATAATCAAAATTTTGAGGGATTTTTATATTTTCCAATCGATTGAGTTTTTCTGCTTGTTCTTTTTCGCGTTCAATGTAAGTACTGTATTTTGTATATATTTCAGCACGTTGGATAGATTCTTGTTCGAATGTATCAATTTTTTGGAACGTAGGAATTTTTGAAATTTGGTCGATGGTTATTTCTGGTCTTAGTAATATTTTTTGACCTTTTGATTTTTCTATGATTGGAGATATAATATGGGGTAGGTATTCCTTTCCTTCATTTGGAGAAATACTCTCTGTATTTAATAAATGGGTTATTTCATTATACTCCTTTTCTATTTTTTCGAGTCTATCCATCCTATTTCTTGCGGCGAGTCCTATGTTATATCCAATTGGAGTAAGTCTTTCATCTGCATTATCTTGTCGGAGAGATATTCTATATTCAGCTCTTGAAGTGAACATTCTATATGGTTCCTCTGTACCTTTATTGATTAAGTCATCTATGAGTACACCTATATAAGCTTGATCTCTTCCAAGCACGAGGGATTCTTTATCATGTGCTTTTGAGTGAGCGTTAATTCCAGCCATTAATCCTTGTGCAGCGGCCTCTTCATATCCTGTTGTACCATTAATTTGTCCAGCGAAGAATAAATTTTCGATGGCTTTTGTTTCTAATGAAGGATATAATTGCGTTGGTTGAAAGAAATCATATTCAATTGCATAACCAGGTCTGAATACTTTAGCATTTTCAAATCCAGGTATTTGTTGCATGGCTCTGATTTGTACATCATCTGGTAGCGATGTGCTAAAACCGTTTACATATATTTCAATGGTGTTCCATCCTTCTGGTTCAACAAAGATTTGATGTCGTTCTCTTTCTGCAAAACGATTTATTTTATCTTCGATACTCGGACAGTATCTTGGACCTAATCCTTGGATGCTTCCATTGTACATTGGACTATCTTCAAATCCTTCTCTTAGTATCTCGTGTACTTTGTCGTTAGTATAGGTAATGTGACAACTTCTTTGTTTTGTTAGGGGTTGTGTTTCAGTTGAATACGAAAATTTGGATGGATTTTCGTCACCGGCTTGTTCTTCCATTTTAGAGTAGTCTAATGATCTTCCATCTACTCTTGGAGGTGTTCCGGTTTTCATTCTGCCTGATACGAGTCCCAAAGATTCCAATTGTGCTGTGATACCTGTAGCACTTTTTTCTGCCATTCTTCCGCCGCCAAATTGCTTTCTACCTATATGTATGATTCCGTTTAAGAATGTTCCTGCTGTTAGAACCACTGTTTTTGATTGAAATATTGCTCCCATGCCACATTTAACTCCAGTGACCTTGCCTTTTTCTGTTGTAATTTCCATTACAGAATCTTGAAAAAAGTCTACGTTTAAATTCTGTTCTAGGGCCAAACGCCATTCTTCAGAGAATCTCATACGGTCACTTTGAGCTCTAGGACTCCACATTGCAATGCCTTTACTTCTGTTTAGCATACGAAATTGTATCATTGTTTTGTCGGTTATGATACCTGACATGCCTCCGAGTGCGTCTATTTCTCGGATAATTTGTCCTTTTGCTACTCCTCCCATTGCTGGATTGCAACTCATTTTGGCAATGGTTTCCATATTCATGGTTATGAGCAATACTTTACTTCCCATTTTAGCAGCGGCATTTGCTGCCTCACAACCGGCATGTCCTGCACCAACTACTATTACATCGTACTTCTGATTCATATACTGTTTCACGTGAAACGTGTTATTTTTTACAAAGATAATGAGAGGGTAGAGGCCCGAAAAATTTTATAAATGCACAGTTGTTCATTGTGATATACCCCTATAAATTTCAATGCTATGGTCTTCCGCGACGCGCATTTTTTGGCTGTCCTTTTCAGTTTTATCCTTATAACCCATTAAATGTAGGACACCATGACATAAAACGCGTACCAATTCTATTTCAAAAGTGGTATTGTATGTTGCAGCATTTTCTTGTATTCTCTCTATGGATATATATATTTCTCCATCGATGCTTGCTTCGGTATCAGATAAATCAAAAGTGATGATATCTGTATAATCATCGTGCTGTAAATGACTTTGATTAATTTCATTTAATTCCTCATCGTTCATTAAAATATAGCTGATTTGAGATATGATATATCCTTCTTCTTTACTTATTGCATCAATGGTTTGACGGATTTTTTTACGAAACGCTCCTGTAAGGGATTTTGTTTTTCCGTAGAATTGTATTTTTTCAGCCATAATTTATTGAATAATTGTAATTGTTCCCCTGTATATTTCTCTTTTGTTTCTGAATTCCGCCTCAATGAGATACACATAAATTCCTTCTAAACAGGGTTCATTCATGTATGTTCCATTCCATCCTTCCAACGCATCACCCCGGTAAAGTAGCTGACCCCAACGGTTGTAGATTTGCATCATCGCTTGTCCTGGTGCTATGGCGGGATTGCTGATTTTGAAAATAGGATTTACGCCACTAGGATTAAAACCATTTGGAATTAGAGTGGTGTCCTTTGCACTGCTGTCGTAACCTAGATCTATAGAGATTTCATTCGAATGACTGTATTGATTGTTATTGGGATTTGGGAGTGCTTTGATGCGGAAGCGTTTGTTTCCATATCCTTGTCCCACCAATAAATAGGTGTTGCTAGTTGTATTTCCGACACTGTTCCACGTGGAACCATCCCATTTTTCGATAGTGTAGTCTACCAATTTACCTTCGCTAATCCATCCTTTGTAGGGATTCCATTGGAGGTTTTTTGATCCGTTTTCTTTGAGTAAAAGGTTGGAGTGGACGCTTGTGCTGTCGGCAATATTTCCACATAAATTGAATCTAACTAATTTAAAGTCAATGTTTTGAGCGCTAGTAGATACGGGTTGGTAAATGTAAATATCGTTATCAATGGGTGATCGATATGACTTCAAAAGATTCCATCCACCAATGCTGCTTCTTCCATATAAACAGGCACTGTCGCCAGTGGTCCATTTGCAATGCACTTCTATTTGATTCGCTTGTTCCACGGTAACCATGTCAATGCTAGTTTTTACAAGTGGCGCTGGAAAATCAGGGACATTCGCAGATACAATGTTCGAAGAAGAAGTGATTTTACTCCCCACTTTTTTGGATCGTACAAAAAATGAAAACGTGGTATTGAGATATGGAAAGGTGTAATTTAAGGTGTTTGTCGCCCCCGACAATCGTATGCAGGTAATGGCTTTATTAATTTTGTTATCAATTACATACACGTAGTTCGAATCTGTGTTCCATCCAAAATAGGGTATCCAATTTAGGGTTGTTTGTTTCGTGCACTTGTAATTAGAAGCTGTAGTTATGTTTAGCAAAATGGGAGAGTGGTAGTTGCTAATCAATCCTCCATTTTTACAGCTATCATAGGCCGCAATCGCCAAACGATTTCCTGCCGAAGTTGAATTGAATGTGGTGATATTGAAACTGTAGGAATTTACCTTTTGCTCGTCGATCAAAATGTTGTTCGATGTTGCTGGGTCTACCTTGAATAAACTGTAACCCATAATATCTGCATCCGAAGGCGTCGTCCATCCCCCAATAACTTTCTGCGAAACCATGTCAATCGATACACTGTCCGGTTCAACATACGATGGTGGTACATCGTCAATGAAGATAGAATTTGAATTAAAACTGTCAATTCCATTGCACGCGGAATGTGTTGAAATATAAAGCTCCCACTTTTTTTTGTTTGAAAGCAATATATTTATTGTATTTGTGTTAAGGGTGTTTGTTTCACCAATTAGTTGAAATGGATTCAATACATCATCGCGACCATAAATCCGGTAGAATTTGAAAGAATTGCATGGGTCCGATTCTGGTTTTATGTAAAGCGTGAGCCATCCAGTGGTTTTGTCTAAACAAGCACGCTCCAAGTAAACAGGTTTGGTGATTCCAAATAAAGAAAAATGCATCCCAAACAGGATAATAACGCTTAGGATATTTTTCTTTAATTGATTCATTTAATTGATTTTACCAGCCATTACTTTAATAAACGAATTCGGATCCAAATAATTTTTCGCAACATCCAATAATTGCTCTGCCGTGATATTCCAAATTTCTGCCAATGTGTTTTCGTAGAACGAATTAGAGTAATTTCTCATGATAATTTGTTGGATTTTAGCGGCGTTCGAAAACGGTCCATCGAAACCACTTCTAAATTGTCCGCTGTAATATCTCTTTGCTCGCTCAAGTTCATCATTGTCAATGGGTTCTGTTCTCAATTTTTCCATAATTTCAATGACGTTTTCTAATGCTAATGTAGCATTATCGCTGTTCATTTCGCCACTGATGATCCAACTTCTACCGTCCATCGCTGGGCGGAAGTATGATCCAATTCCGTATGTTAATCCCTTTTCTTCACGGATTTCTTGCATCAAACGACTGCCAAAATATCCCCCAAGAACCATATTCAACAAGGTAAATTTATGTAAATCAATTTCTGCTAATTTTCCTACATGCTTCAATAACTGTAGACTAACTTGAGTGCTATTCGGAAGTTCGTGTTTCATAACCCCTTCAAAATGACGAGGTGCATCAATATTTGCCTCTCCTATTTTTAACTCAAATTTTTCGGTAAAGAATTCATTGTGAATCTCTAACAGGGCTCTGCCTAAAGTTTCATCACAATCTCCCGCAACCAACAACATGCTTTTGCCAAGGTCTATGTGTTCCATGTGAAACGCTATAACTTCCTCCTTTTTAAGCTCATCGATTTCATCCAAATTTCCATGTTTTCCTAACAAATGTTCTTTGCCATAGTAATTTTCAGATGCAATTTTTGCAGACCAATACTGCGGAGTTTGCATTTTTCGTTCAATCGACGCCCTTTTGATGAGTTTGTAATTCTCAAATTCTCTGTCGGGATATTCGCAATCAATAATTGTTTGAGTGACCCATTTAAAAACTTCAATGGCCGTTTCTTTCGAACAGCGAATGGTGGCAGTTGCACCGTACAACTCACAGTCAAACTGAACGTTAGCACCTAAATGGTCTAGGTAACCGATGATGTCCTTTTCGCTTTTTCCTTTTCCGCCCGACGTCAACAATTCATAGGCAGCCGTAGCAATGAACGAACTTTTTTGTTCCGAAATACCATTTGGAAACCACAACATCATTTTCACCACGCCCAAAGATTCTGTGTGTGAAATAAAATGGCGTTGTCCTTCAACCAATTGACTTTCTGCTATTTTGGGAACAGGGAAGCTTTTGATTACCCTGGTTTCTGGTGCCGATTTTCTGAAGTCTTGGTTCATTGCTTTGGTGAATAGTAAATAACAGACATGTTTTGAGATTGAAATGTTGCAGATGCTTGATCTAGAACTTCTTGTAAATCAATATTTTTGACCATTTCGGCCTCGTGATTAATGGTTTCTAAACGACCTAAATTTTCATAGTAAGCCAATTTTTGAGCGCGATTCATAGGGTTAATCTGTTCAAAAAGCAGGTTGGTGTAAACTTTGTTTTTGATACCATCAAAAACATATTGGTTTTCTTTTCCTTTCGCAATGAAATCTTGCATGGTTTTAAACAATTCATTTTCAACGGTTTCATGTGAAACTTCAGGATTCAAAATGCCATATAAAATGAACAAACCTTCGTCTAATCCTCTAATGTAAAAACACTCGGCTGCATTGCAAATTTGCTTTTCCTTTACTAAAACTTGTTGCAAATCTGATACTTCAGAGCCCCCAAGCAAATCAGCAAAAATATCCAATTCTAATCCGCCTTTTTCTTTAAATGAAGGACCTTTCCAAACCAGAAAAACTGCAGGATTGGGAGATAAATCTGTGGTTTCTAAAAATCGTTTTTCATTTTGAGGGACATCAACTGTGTACTTATTTTGATTGCTGTTGCCGGATTTATGAATCGGGCCGAACCATTTTTCACACAGATCTTTGGTTTCCTCTAAACTAAGATTTCCTACTACAGAAACAATGGCATTTTGTGGTGTATAGAATTGATTATAAAATGATTGAACATCTTCCAACGTTGCATCTTCAACATGGGAAATTTCCAATCCAATGGTTGGCCATCTGTAAGGACTTTCCGTATACAGCAATTGTCTGATATGGTGCCACAATTGTCCGAACGGAGCATTGAAACATCTTTGTTTAAATTCTTCAACCACAACACCTTGTTGCACAGAAAGAGATTTTTCATTGATGTTTAGTGCCATCATTCTATCGCTTTCTAACCAAAAAGCGGTTTCAACATTTTCTAAGGGTACGGAAATATAATAATTGGTGATTTCGTTGGTGGTGAAAGCATTGTTTTGTCCACCAGCATTTTCAATGGCTGCATCAAAAGATGGAACATTCTGGCTGCCACCGAACATCAAATGCTCGAACAAATGCGCAAACCCTGTTCTTGAAGGATGTTCATCTCTGGCTCCAACATTGTAAAGCGTGTTGAGAACAACATTGCTTACATTCGGGTCGTGTTGGTGAATCACCCTTAACCCGTTGCCCATTACAAATCGATTGTATTTGATCACCTTACAAATTTACAATCAACCTTGGGCTGCCTTGTTTTACTTTATGAACATAAAATACAGGTGGACATACAGTTGTACAATGTTGGATAGTTCTAGAATTTGGCAATCACACAACTCTTTCTCAGTTTGTGAATTACCTCAAAAATGAAAAAAAAAAATTAACCGCTACGCGGCATTAAATGATGGTTTTTCCCTCAAATTCGGAGCGAATTCGCCAGTTTATAGGCCACAAATTATTTAACCCATTTTTAACAGCATTGGCTGTACCCAAATGTAAACCATTCCAACGCAATCCCACAATACCCTTTTGTTCCACATGAAGATTTAAAAATTCCCTTCTAAAATATCGGATAGCATCTTGAATTTCAATTTCTTGTGAAGGATATTCATTGAAATCTTCAGACAACAAATCAAAGGAAGGCTCTACCTTCCAATCACCATTGTAAACCTTCCCAATTCCAACGCCAGGGTGCACAACATTGGGTAATTGTTTTATTAAGTTGGGATAATTGTTGTACCATTCACCCAGTTTTAGGGTATACAATCCATCAAATCCTTCAAAGGCCCCCCAATTTTCACGTGAAAATGGCAATTCTAATCCATTTTTACCTGATTTGTGATTCAATTTCCCTTTTTTGTTTTGGTTCTTTTTATAAGATTCAAAATCTCTTTGCGATTGTAACAATTCTCCATTATCTTTTTGATGGTCAATAGGTTTCTGTAAAACAGCAAAGAACAAACCTTCACCAGATGTTCTATGAGGCAAACATCTGTACATCGATTCTTCTAAAGAAAAAAGGGAAGTATGTCCCTCAAAATCAACAGGTATCAAAGTGGCACCAAACTCATCACAGAATTTGAAAACATTGTCTTCGTTTTCACTACGGTTGTAGGTACAGGTGCTATAAATCAAAAAACCACCAGGTTTAAGGGAGTTCCAAACATCATGAACAATGCGTTGCTGTCTTTCTACACACAATTGCACATTGGCTATCGACCATTCTTCTATTGCGGCACTGTCTTTCCTGAACATACCTTCTCCTGAACAAGGAGCATCGCAAGCAATAATGTCAAAAAGATTTGCATTTTTCCCGAAAATTTTGGCATCTGAACGGGTAACAACCGCATTTCCCGCGCCCCATTTGCATAAATTCTCGTATAAAATCGCATTTCTGCTTTGTATAACTTCATTGGCTACCAGTAAATCTCCCTCTCTCAAAACAGAAGCAATGTGGGTGCTTTTTCCACCAGGTGCTCCACACAAATCCAAAACAATGGCCCCAGGATCGATTTTAGGCAGTAAATGACGCACAATTTCCCCTATCCACATGCTGTTAGACTCTTGAACGTAATATGCGCCGGCATGAAGCGCGGGGTCTGCCGTGAAAATGGGCCTCTCTTTTAAGATAAATCCATCTTCACAATGTTTCACAGGTTGAAATTCCACGTTCAATTGTTGAATTTTCTTTCTATTGATACGAACCGAAGTTGATACGGGTTCGTTTAAAGCCTCCAACAAAGAATTCGATTCAATTGCCGGCAAGGTTTGATGGATTAAGTTAATAAATTCTTGATTTTCAATCATTTTGTAAAAAATAAATAGTTTCTCCACGAACTTCAGTTTGCGCATCGAAGTTCTTTGTAAACAAAGATCCTGTGCCCAGTCCTTGTGGCATTTTGGGTGAAAACGTGGAAACCCATTGCGCTATATCAGCCAATCCAATATTTCCTTCCAGAGCAGAAGTGCTCCACCAGCCAATGTTTTGATTTTCAGCCGCTTTTATCCAATTGTTACAAACATCAAATCCACCCAACAACGTTGGTTTTAAAATGATGTAACGCGGATTTATGGTTTTTAATATTCCTGAAGCGTTTTCAACATTCGCCCCGATCAATTCTTCATCGAGGGCAATGCTAATTGGACTTTTGTAACAAATTTCTTGCATCAATTCAGGTTGATAAGCTCTGATAGGTTGCTCGATAGAGTGTATTTCAAATCGTTGTAATTCTTTCAGTTGCAACAGTGCTTCTTCATTTTTAAATCCACCATTTGCATCCAAACGGATTTCAATTTGAAAGGCGTTAAATTGATTCCTAAGTTTCTCAATTAACCTGCATTCGGCATCAAAGTCTAACGCTCCCACTTTCAATTTGATACACGAAAATCCAGCATTGATTTTTTGAATGGCCTCCTCATACATAGATTCGATGCGGTTCATCCATACCAAACCATTGATTTTCATGCCTTTTTTGCCAGCCGTAAAATCGTTATTCGTCCAAATATTGGGATTGCTTTTTGTCGAACTTTTCAACAACTCCCTATCTTGATACTGGGCCTTTAACAAGGCAGAATAAAGTGCAAACCTCAAGGAAGGATAGGGTTTCCAAATGTCGAGTAAGTTTTTAAGTTGTTCAAAATCAAAAGATATGTTTTCGAATGGACGCACAATTTCTTCCAAATTGATTTTGCCATCTATGCTCAAATCTGAAAGGGGAGAGGCTTCTCCACAAACCTTGAAGTTTTCAGAGACTATCCACAATAAATAAGAAGGTTTTTCTAGATATTCTCCCCGACTTGTTTTTGCCGGTTTGATAAATTGAAGCGTGTGTTTTTCTATGGAAATGAACATGTTATGATTTAGATGAAATAGCCAATTTGTACTTAAATATTCAAAAAGCTACCGACGTACCAAACCATAAAAGCATAAATGAATACTGTTAACAAAATGGATAAAGAGAGTTTTTTCAATTGTTGATTTAACAAATCTCTGTTACCTGGTTCAATTCTGATGATACTTGAATAATGGGATGCCAATAAAACAGCGGATGGAGTAAAAGTTCCAAAAATTAAAAGCATTTCTAGATAAGATTTTGAAGTAGTTAAGTTCAATAATTGGTTTAAGTAATTAAAGAACGATAAAAACACTCCTGAGAATCCTAAAATTAACAGCAATCTGTGATAAAAAAGATTCCATTTTACACCCATCAAAACAGCCAAAGTAATTTTGTTGGCGAGTCTGTCTGTGTTTATGTCGCGATAATTGTTTGTGTTTAACACTGCTGTGCTTAAAAATCCCATTCCGGCAGCTGCCATGCCGTAATCAAAGTTTAGAGAACTTCCCAATAGTTTCGAAATGCCCAAAACTGGCACAATACCGAAGAAGATGAAAACAAAAACATCGCCAAATCCAAAATATCCATACGCCTTTTTGCCAACGGTATAAGTGATTGCGGCAATGATGGCCGCTATACCAACGCCAATGAAAAAATAAATGGTTTTTGCCGTGATGTTTCCATGTTGAAACGACAGCCACAGCATCAATAAGCCTGAACAAAAGGCCAATAAACTCACCAAAATCAAAGCCTTTTTCATGGAATGTTCAGAAATTGAACCAGTTGTTAGCATTCGGTCTTGTCTGCCAGCAGCTTTGTCTGTTCCTTTTTGGAAATCACCATAATCATTGGCGAAATTCGACAAGATTTGAAGTAAGGTTGCTGTGATAAGGGCCAAAACTGAGACCATCCAATCTGAATGTCCATGAAGTTTTGCAACAGCCGTGCCTAATAAAATACCAGAAATGGCCAAGGGCAATGTTCTCAAACGGGCCGATTGTATCCAAGGTTTAATCATAAATTCGTGAGCAAATTTCGTTCAATAATGTAAAAGGGTTCGTTTTTTGGATTGAATTTTTTATAAAATTCGGCCACCGATGGAATTGATGATCCTTCAAAGTCTATTTCGTGGTTCGGAAAAAGGTTGGCAACATGGTTGATAATTCCGTGCATGACGCCAATTTTTCGGCCTTCGGCAGTAGGACCAGCACATACATAATGAATTCTTTTGGGTGAGAGAAGAAATATTGCACCCCCCAAAAGTTCGTATTCACTATCTTTTGCAATAATCGCAAAAGTGCGCCCCTCTTTTTCCATGTTGATACAGGCCAATTCGAATCCTTCGTAGTCGTCAAACCACTTGAAATTGCTCATATCTCCCCAGGCATCATGATAGATTTTAATGACATCTGAAAATTTCAAGGGCTCCTTGTAAACAACCCCTGCGTCTATACATCTTTTGATGTTTTTAATGGCGTCTTTATTGAATTTTTCCTCCGGAATATGCGGACATTCGAGGATGAAATTGGTTTTTTCCAAACTATGTTTCGGTTTGCCATAGTATGGATTCACCTGTAAATGAATTTTGACAAATTTTTTGGGAATGGACTTTAAAAAGTCTTCCGTGGTGAAAGATGTGGGATTTCCAAAAACACCCAATTGCTGGCAAAATTTCGGTTGGAAAATGTACTTAAGTCCCATTTTTTGTCTCCAAGGCAATGGAAACACCGCTTCGTAATTGTTCAAAACCAACCCGCCCCATTGTCCGAGCATTTCCGACTGATTCAAGTTTTCATCGTCAAATGAAAATTTGGAATAATCCTCAATTTGGTCACAAACCCCATCTAAATATCCAGAGAGTGCATACGACAAATCATGGCTGCCCCCTTTTACACAGTTGTCCCATTTTTCGGTATTGATTTCCCAACGTTCTAAATATTTGATGCCCATGATTTAAATGTATTTGTCCAACCTTTCCAACCGTCGCTTTCCGACATTGATTCGTTGTGTATGATGAAACAAAAGTTTCCGTTTATTTCTTCAATTATTTGTTTAATTGATGTTGCTAAAGAATTAGCAGAAAATGAATTCAATTTTAAATAGTTTTTACAAGTTACATCCATAATTGAGAATGAATGCACAGTGATATTTGTTTCTTTTTGTTCCAAAACATTGAACCATTTTACCGGTTTGCTACTACCATTTCTAAATCCAATGCAATGTGCAAATCCCATGCTCCAGTCATCGGTGATGCCGATGTTTTCGAGCACAGTATAAGTTTGGGGAAGTTTGAAATTCAAGAAATGTTGTCGGCTACTGCAAATTTTCATGCCCAATGTTTGTTCTAGCCATTGTTTTTCTTCACGGTATGTTATTTCTAGATTTTCGTGTTGAAAGGATGGGTGATATCCAACTTGGGCATATTGCTGACTTTCTGTAATTTCGAGATGAAACGAAGTGTTTCCACGTGAAATTTGTTTGTTTTTTGATGTGGTTTTTTCGTTACACAGCCAAAAAATGCGTGAATTTTTGTTTCCTCCCAAAATGGATTTCAGGGTGATCGATGGTTTAAATTGATCTTCTCTCTTTAGAATAAATTTCATTCTGTCTGCCAACGTACTCGGATGAAAGATGGCCCCTCCAAAAAATGTAATGAAGCCTTTTCCTTTGAATTGAAAACATTGGTCTACATCGGCGGTTGGAATGATTGAGAAGTTTTTTTCTTTTGAGGGACAAAGACCGATGTAATTGAACAGATGTTGAATGGCGATATCGGCCATTGGCAGTAAATGCATTTTTTCCTGAACAAATGTTAGTTTTGAAGCATCAAATCTTCCGTGTAAATCTGTGTTTTTGGCTGTTTTTTCTGCGAGGGTTTCTTCAACGTTTGCAATAAGTGCAAAAACATGAGCAAAAACATCAAAGCCTAATTTGGATTCTAAAGGGAAGTAAACCTTTCTCAGTGAATGAGTAGTGTTGATTTTTAATTCGTTATCAATGTTTAATATGTTGCAGATATTTTGATAGGCGTTATCCATAATTTCCGACTTTGGAAATTGTATCAAACCTATGGGCAATTCTGTTTTTAAATTGATTTTCGAAAAATCTTCGGTAAAAAGAAAATTTGAATTGGGCACCCAATGTCCCTCAAAATCAATCATTTCATTTTCGGTATAATAGATTTTTATGGGGGAAGACGACTGTAAATAGTGGCTTTGAGACTGTGTAATTTCAAAATTCACTTGGCATTGATTCACAAATATTTCCTTCAGAACATAGTAAAGGCTGTTTGAAACTTTGTGAGTGAATACCAAAATCATAAAAAAGGGTTTATTTTTGTGCAAAATAATGAAAGTTGCATTAATCACGGGCATTACTGGTCAAGATGGAGCATATTTGGCCGAATTTTTAATTAAAAAAGGGTACATGGTACACGGAATTAAGCGTCGTACCTCACTTTTTAATACAGACAGAATTGAGCATATCTATGAAGATCCGCATATTGATGGCGCTAAAATGAAGCTACATTACGGAGATTTAACCGATAGCACCAATTTGATTCGTATCATTCAAGAAGTTCAACCAGATGAAATTTACAATCTGGGCGCAATGAGCCATGTTCATGTGAGTTTTGAAACTCCTGAGTATACCGCGAACTGTGATGCAATGGGTACTTTGAGGTTGCTCGAGGCGATTCGAATTTTAGGATTGACCAAGAAAACCAGAATTTACCAAGCTTCAACTTCGGAATTGTATGGTTTGGTGCAAGAAGTTCCTCAGAAGGAAACCACACCTTTTTACCCAAGATCTCCTTATGCGGTTGCAAAAATGTACGGATTTTGGATCACTGTGAATTACAGAGAAGCTTACGACATGTACGCTTGCTCAGGAATATTGTTTAACCACGAGAGTCCTATTCGAGGAGAAACTTTCGTAACCCGTAAAATTACCCGTGCTGCTGCTAGAATTGCTTTGGGTTTGCAAGACAAATTACATCTTGGGAACTTGAATTCTAAGCGTGATTGGGGACATGCCAAAGACTACATTGAAGCTATGTGGTTGATTTTGCAACAAGAAAAAGCGGAAGATTTCGTAATTGCCACAGGTATTACTACTGAAATCCGCGAGTTTGTGAGAATGGCATTTGGATATTTGGGTGTTAAAATGAATTTCAAAGGAGAGGGTGTAGACGAAATCGGATTTGTTGAATCAGTAGATGCAGACAAATTCAACCAAGTGGTAGGTGCAGATTGCAAACTGTCAATTGGTCAAGAATTGGTTTTTGTTGATCCTAAATATTTTAGACCTACCGAAGTTGATTTGCTTATTGGAGATGCTACTAAAGCAAAAACCAAATTGGGTTGGACGCCGAAATACGATTTGCCAGCGTTGGTTGACGATATGATGCAATCTGATATTCGTTTGATGCAAAAAGAAAATTACCTAAGAGAAGGTGGTTTTCAAGCTAAAAATTATTTCGAATAATGGATTTATCGGCGAAAATTTACGTAGCAGGACATCGGGGCATGGTTGGAAGTGCCATTGTAAGAGAGTTGCAGCGTTTGGGATATCAAAATTTGATTTTTAGAACTTCAAAAGAACTTGATTTGCGTGATCAGGGGGCTGTGAAACTATTTTACGAGCAAGAAAAACCAGAGTATGTTTTTGTTTCGGCGGCAAAAGTTGGTGGTATTTTGGCCAACAATACTTACCGTGCTGAATTTTTATACGATAATTTGAGTATTCAAAACAACCTCATTCATTTTGCGCACGTTTACGGCGTTAAAAAATTGTTGTTCTTGGGTAGTAGTTGCATTTATCCGAAAATGGCCCCACAGCCCCTAAAAGAGGATTATTTGCTTAGTGGATTCTTGGAGCCCACTAATGAACCTTATGCAATTGCGAAAATTACGGGAATTAAAATGTGCGAAGCGTATAGAGATCAATATGGATGTAATTTTATTTCGGCAATGCCTACCAATATGTACGGCCCGAATGACAATTATCATCCAGAAAACTCCCATGTTTTGCCGGCTTTGATTCGTAAATTCCATGAAGCCAAGGTAGAAGGAAAATCTTCAGTTACCGTTTGGGGCGATGGTTCTCCGTTTAGGGAGTTTTTATACGCCGATGATTTGGCAAACGCTTTGGTGTTTTTGATGTTGAATTACAATGAAAAAGAGTTTGTGAACGTGGGCTATGGCGATGAGATTACGATTAAAGATTTGGCTTTGATGATTCAAAAAATAGTGGGTTTTGGAGGGACATTGGAGTTCGATACAAGTAAGCCCAATGGAACCCCAAGGAAACTGATGGATTCTTCTCGTTTGTTTGCTACAGGATGGAAGCCATCTATTGCACTTGAAGAGGGAATTCAGTTGGCTTATGCCGACTTTTTAGAAAAAAATTCGCAAAATTTGTAAAACATTTTTAGCTTATTTTTTGCACAGAATGCAAAAAATATGGAGAGAAAAGGACATAAAAAAAGGCGCTATTAGCGCCTTTTTTGTGGTTTTTACACTTAAAGGTTATCTTAAAACGTCGCGGGAAATTACCACGCGTTGCACTTCGCTAGTACCCTCGTAGATTTGAGTGATTTTTGCATCCCTCATTAGTCTTTCTACATGATACTCTTTCACATATCCATATCCACCATGAATTTGAACTGCTTCAACAGTTGTTTTCATTGCAACTTCAGATGCGAATAATTTCGCCATTGAGCTAGCTCTGTCGTAGTTTAAATGTTGGTCTTTCAACCAAGCAGCTTTTAAACACAACAAACGAGCAGCTTCAATTTCGGTAGCCATATCAGCCAATTTGAAAGCAATAGCTTGATGGTGCATGATTTCTTTTCCAAAAGCTTTACGCTCTTTAGAATATTTCAATGACAATTCATAAGCACCACTAGCAATACCCAATGCTTGAGATGCAATACCAATACGGCCACCACTCAACACTTTCATGGCAAATGTGAAACCGAAACCATCTTCACCAATTCTATTTTCTTTAGGAACAATCACGTCTTGGAACATGATGCTGTGGGTATCACTTCCACGGATTCCCAATTTGTCTTCTTTTTTACCTACTGTAACTCCTGCCCAAGATTTTTCAACGATGAATGCATTGATACCTTTGTGCTTTTTGTCTACGTCTGTTTGTGCAATTACCAAGTAATAACTAGCGCTGTTACCATTGGTGATCCAGTTTTTTGTACCGTTCAATACGTAATGATCGCCCATGTCAATTGCAGTAGTTCTTTGGCTTGTTGCGTCGCTTCCAGCTTCTGGTTCACTCAATAAGAATGCACCAATTGCTTGACCTGAAGCCAATGGAACCAAATATTTTTGTTTTTGGTCTTCTGATCCGTATTCTTCAATACCCCAGCAAACCAAGCTGTTGTTTACACTCATGCAAACAGAAGCTGATGCATCAATTTTAGAAATTTCTTCCATCGCCAAAACATAGCTTACAGCGTCCATTCCGCCTCCACCATATTTAGGGTCTACCATCATTCCCATGAAGCCCAATTCACCCATTTTCTTGATTTGTTCAGCAGGGAATTGTTGTTTTTCATCTCTTTCAATGACACCAGGCAATAGTTCGGTTTGTGCAAAATCTCTTGCAGCTTGTTGTACCGCTAAATGTTCTTCAGATAGTTCGAAATGCATAATTTTATGCTGCAAAAATAAGCGTAAAAGTTTGATATTGCTAACAAAAACAATCTCTTAATAAGTGTCAAAAAGACACCAACAAAACTGAATTTTGATTGTTATCTTTGCAAACGTATATGGCAAACATTACATTCAAATTCGAAGAAAAAGGCAAAGAGCCTGTTACCCACGAAATTTTCGAGGGAGAGTCTATATTGGAAGTTGCATTAGATAACAACATTTCGCTGAACCACAACTGTGGCGGCGTTTGTGGCTGTAGCACCTGCCATGTTTACATAGAATCTGGTGAAGATCTCTTGCCGGAAATGAGCGACAGAGAAGAAGAATATGTAGACAGAGCAAGAAGTCCTAAGTACAACAGTCGTTTGGCTTGTCAATGCAAATTGGATGAGGAAGGCGATTTGGTTGTAACCATCCCCGATCAATCTGGTATCATTGGTCATTAAACCCTAAACCCTAAACTTTAAACCCTAAAC
>JACCDM011215849.1_pt1 | contig 33910 bp, 33 predicted proteins | sample 7445851 | NCBI WGS metagenome assembly JACCDM01 (sample SAMN15323438, study PRJNA562643) | freshwater metagenome | isolation source: river surface water | place: USA:Blue River Watershed | collected 2017-08-16
AAAGTTGGAGGCTAGTCTGGTAAAGCGGGTAATTGATTTTGCAGACGAGAATTACATCAAAGTGAAGATGATTCCTGGAAAAAGTCTTCAGTTGGAAAAAAGTCTTTCCTTTTCTCGCTATGGAGATTTTTTTGTCATCAATGTCAACGATATTCCTTTAGATCATCCGCTCAACAGCATTGCCAAGCGTGTATTTGATCTTGTCTTTGCCAGCTTTGTAACCCTATTTATTCTTTCTTGGCTGATTCCTTTGGTAGGGCTATTGATCAAATTGGAGTCCCGAGGTCCTGTTTTTTTTATTCAAAAACGAAATGGACTAAACAATAAGGTGTTCAATTGCCTCAAGTTCCGTTCCATGACGCCAAACGATTATGCCGACTCACATCAAGCTATCAAAGGGGATCCACGAGTAACTCGAATTGGGGCCTTCCTGCGCAATACCTCTTTGGATGAAATGCCTCAGTTTTTGAATGTGCTCATGGGAAGTATGTCCATTGTAGGGCCAAGACCACATACCTTGCCCATGAACGATACCTTTCGAACCCAAATTGAACGGTACAATTCACGTCATAAAATTAAGCCAGGAATTACGGGTTTGGCGCAGGTCAGAGGATACCGAGGGGAAATTGAGAATTCCTTTCAAATCCGTTCTAGAGTACGCTTGGACTATTTTTACATCAACAATTGGTCTTTTCTTCTAGACTTGGAGATCATGGTCAAAACTGTGTACGAGTTGTTATTCAATCGTGAAAATGCCTATTGATTTGGCGTACAGCTGCCATTACTGTCATTCAACTCAAGGAACCAATTTTTTAGCCACAGAGCGAATGCTCGCATTAGGGGGAGAATTTACCTACGCTACTTGTGCGACCTGCAATTCCCTCCAACTCATTACTGTTCCCAAAGACCTTAGTCCCTATTATCCGAATGATTACTATTCCTTAGGGCGTCTCCAACCCTCTGGAGGATTCCGGAATTTTTTGAAAAAAATACGGATGCGAGCCTTTTTGGCTACGGGACATCCCTTTTTTTCTCCTCGATTTGGGGGCTATTGGCTCAAAAGGCTTCAACCTAAGTATACCGACCGCATTGCTGATGTGGGTTGTGGAAATGGGCAACTTTTGTACGAATTGCATGTTGCGGGATTTAAAGACTTGCATGGATTTGATCCCTATTTGTCAAAAACGGAGCAGTTGGGCCCTGGGCTGAAGCTTTGGAAACAAGACCTTGCGGAGACGGATCTCAAATTTGATCTGCTGATGCTTCACCACTCTTTTGAGCACCTCGCAGACCCAGAGGCAGTTCTCCGAACCTGTTTTGACCGATTGAATCCTGGAGGGAGGCTCTTGGTGCGCTGTCCAGTTGCCGATGCCGTCTTATGGAAGGAAAAGCAAGCGCTTTGGGTTCAATTAGATGCTCCTCGCCACCTATCCATACCCAGTACCCAAGGGTTTGTTGGTGCCGCCCAGCGCAGTGGCTTTGAAGTGAAAGAAATTCTTTTTGACTCTACAGCATTCCAGTTTTGGGGAACAGGCTTGTATGAGCGCGGGGAAAAACTGGACCCTAGCAAAATTGACACCTATTTTTCAAGCAAACAGCTGGAAGAATGGGAACAACAAGCCATTCAATACAACCTGGAAGGAAAAGGAGACCAAGCCTGCTTCTTTTGTGTCAAGGCTGGGGGAAAAGTGGAGGTCCTGGCATGAAAGGAATGGGTAAGTACTTTGTTGGACTACTTCCTCCTCCTGCATTCGAGGCCCAAATTAAACTGCTTAAACAGGGTATTGCAGCCCAATTCCAAGTAAAATACGCCCTTCAAGCTCCTGCCCACCTTACCCTCAAGATGCCTTTTCGGTACAAGGAGGCAAAAGAAAGAGAGCTAGGCGTACGGCTCACTACTTTATTGGAGACGCAGGCGCCATTTCAACTCCAGCTTGCTGGTATTGGGTATTTTGGAAGGAGAAATATTCACCAACAAGTGGTTGCGTCTGCATCCTTGCTTCAACTTCAAACAACACTTCGAAATTATTGCAAAAAATCTCTGCACTTGGTTGAAGAATTAAGTGACCGGAATTTTCAACCCCACGTCACCCTGGCTTATAAGGATTTGAAGCTAGAGCAGTTTGAGGAAGTGCTCGCCTTTGCCCGAAGCCATGCAGAAAGAGGGGAGTTTTTGGTGGATCAGGCCTATTTATTGAAAAAAGTCGAAGGCCGATGGCAGGTGATTGCCCCCTTGATTTTTGGGCGTGATTCAGAGAATCTGAAGCAAGGGGAAAAAGAAGAATCTGCCTAGTCCACTATTTTTCAGGTCTGATGAAACAATTTGCCTTGAAAATCTGATTTATATCCATCTCCTTTACTTCATGAAAAAAGCGTTAGTTGTTGGTTCAGGTATAGCAGGCATTGCCTCCTCCATTCGATTGGCGGTCAAAGGGTATGAGGTGGAGGTTTTTGAAGCCAATGCGTATCCTGGAGGAAAACTTTCCGCGATTGAAGGCAAGGGGTACCGCTTTGATGCTGGGCCTTCCTTATTTACCCTACCAGAACAAGTGGAAGAATTGTTTCTTTTGGCAGGTAAAAACCCAAAGGAGCACTTTGAATACGAGCGCCTGGATGTGGTCTGTCACTACTTTTGGGAAGATGGCAAGAAGGTGAAGGCTTGGGCAGATCCGGAGCGATTTGCCACTGAAGTAGCCACTCAGCTTGGCGTTTCTGATCAAGGAATTAGGGAGGTGTTGAAGCGTTCTGCATTTATTTACGAGCACCTTGCCCCCTTATTTATGCACCGATCCCTTCGTAAAGTAGGAACCTGGATCGGCTCACAAGCGCTCAAAGCCTATTTAAACTTGGGGAAATTGGGGCTTTTTTCCACCATGCATGATTCCAACACCAAGTTGTTGCGAGATCCTAAACTGGTGCAGCTCTTCAATCGCTATGCGACATACAACGGCTCCGACCCTTACCAGACTCCAGCGACATTGACCATTATTCCCCACCTTGAGTTTAATCTAGGAGCCTATTTCCCCAAGCGGGGCATGCACGACATCAGCATGAGTTTGTACCAATTGGCTTTGTCTTTGGGCGTTCGTTACCATTTCAATGCACCGGTAGAAGAAGTTTTGGTGGAAAAGGGCCGCGTTTGTGGCTTGCGGGTGAAGGGAGAAAATTTGCCTGCAGATCTTGTAGTCAACAACATGGATATGGTCAATGCCTACAAGACCATCCTTAAAAAGCAGGTGCAACCAAAAAAACTATTGGAACAGCCTAAGTCTAGTTCTGCGCTGATTTTTTACTGGGGGATAACTCAAGTCTTTGAGGAGATAGGCATGCACAACATCTTTTTTTCAGCGGATTACGAGACCGAGTTTGCGCATATTTTCAAGCGGGGGACTATCTCTGAGGATCCTACTGTATACATCAATTGCACTTCTGTGACCAAACCAGACGATGCGCCTTCGGGAGGAATGAATTGGTTTACGATGATCAATGTACCCAATAATCAAGGTCAAGATTGGGACCAGTTGATTGCCAAGGCTAGGAAGAATATTATTGCCAAGTTGAGCCGATTGCTCCATGCAGATATTGAGCAATTGATTGCCTTTGAAGAAGTGCTGGATCCTAGAAGCATTGAATTCAAGACCTCCTCTGCGCAAGGAGCCTTGTATGGCAATAGTTCCAATACGCGATTCGCTGCTTTTTTGAGACATCCAAATGTTTCCTCCCAACTCAAAAATCTCTATTGCTGTGGGGGGTCGGTGCATCCAGGGGGAGGTATTCCTTTGGCCTTGCTTTCTGCCAAGATCATGTCGGAAGAAATCCCCAATTTGAAAAAGTAATTCTTTTCTAAAAAAAAAGAGCGGCCCATTAGGTCGCTCTTTCATTTTTTGAGGGGAGGATTAAAGTACTCGCTCGTATTGGTTGAAGAAGAAGTTGCCTTCAATGGCAGCATTTTCGTCTGAGTCAGATCCGTGCACGGCATTTGCCTCGATGGATTTAGCAAATATTTTGCGGATAGTGCCCTCTGCTGCATTGGCTGGATTCGTAGCGCCGATTAGGGTACGGAAATCTTCTACAGCATTGTTTTTTTCTAGGATAGCGGCAAAAATTGGCCCAGAAGACATGTAGTTGCAAAGGTCCTTGTAGAAAGGTCTTTCGCTGTGTACTTCATAAAATTTTCCTGCTAGTTCCGGAGTAAGTCGGGTAGCCTTCAAAGCAACGATTTTAAAACCTGCTTCTTCAATCATTTTTAAAATTGCACCTGAGTTGCCTGCTAGAAAAGCATCTGGCTTAATCATGGTGAATGTTCTTTTACCTGCCATGGGATTTGGAGTTTCATTGGTTTATTTCGGCTGCAAAATTAGCGCTTTTTGATTCATATTTAAATGGAAGATCTGGAATTCTATCCTAGATGCTTCATTATCAGTAAATTTGATGCTTTGGGAATTGATTAAAATTTGCTGACCTTTGCTGCCTCCGGAGCCAAAAGTGCAGCTGAATCAAATTAATGGAAGCTTTAGGTACGTTTATTCAAAAACTTTCCTCACCTAGGAAAATTGTCATTACCACCCACGTGAAGCCTGATGCAGATGCCTTAGGGTCTTCTTTGGGTCTGGCTAACTACCTACTGAAAAAGGGACACGAGGTGACGGTCATTACGCCGTCCGACTATCCTTATTTTTTGACCTGGATGAAGGGCAACGATGCTGTTTTGGATTTTTCCAAAGAGGCAGATCGGAAGAAGGCGCTTGTCAAACTAGAAAAAGCGGAACTGATTTTCTGTTTGGATTTTTCTGTATTGAATCGAGTCAATGAATTGGGAGAGATAATTCGCCAATCCAGTGCCTTCATCGTCAACATTGATCACCACCAGGATCCAGAGGATTTTGCGCACCACAGGCTGTGGAGTACCCAGGCAGCTGCTACCTGCGAACTTGTCTATGAATTGATTGTTTCTCTTGGGGACAAGGAGTTGATCGATAAGCACATTGCGGCTTGTCTCTATGCAGGGATTTTGACCGATACGGGGGGATTTCGCCATCCCAACACCACCAAAAATGTGCACTTGGTCGTAGCGGAATTGTTGGAAGCAGGAGCCAATGCCACGGAAATTGCAAACCTGATTTACGATTCCAACTCATTAAATCGACTTAAATTCATCGGTTTTGCCATCACCAGGCGCTTGGTAGTACGGGAAGATTTGCACACGGCCTATTTTGTGATTGGTAAAAAAGATCTTAAAAAATATCAAAGCCAGACCGGAGACACCGAAGGTTTGGTGAATTATGCCTTATCTTTGGAAGGAGTGAAGTTAGCCGCTTTATTTTCCGAACGAGAAGACGGGGTAAAAATATCCTTTCGTTCCAGTGTAGATGTAGCGGTGAATAAGTTTGCTGCTGCTCATTTTGGAGGGGGAGGTCACAAAAATGCTGCTGGGGGAAAATCTTCCTTAAGTTTGAAAAAGACAGTTGCACGCTTTGAATCCCTAGTTCAGGAGTATCAAGAAGACCTTTTTCATTCCAAAGCAGTATCGAATACCTAATCTCAAGTCAAAAAACGTTGAAATCCACCATCCTTTTATGAAAAATTACAAATCCCTAGTACTCGTATTGGCCCTAATTACTGGGGTAAGCACGCTTTCTTCCTGCCAAAAAACAAAGGTGACTGAGAAGGACGCTATCGAATTTACCTACATCAAAGAAGGCACTGAGAAACCTGCCAATGGTAGTTTTCTATTGTACAATCTCGAAATTTTGACCCAATCTGATTCTGTGCTTTACAGCACTTTGACGCAGCCATTTCCAGGCTATTTAATGGCAAACGACACCATCAAGGCTCAAAATGGCATGGATGAGATTTTTTTGGCACTTAGAAAAGGAGACTCAATCACTTTTGAGGCAGCTGCCAAAATCATTTTTAGCGGCAACCAGCCTGCTCCAATTAAGGAGGATGAGTTAATTAAGGTTCGTTTGGGAGCATATGAAGTAAAAACTGAAGCCGAAATGCAGGCGTTCTATGAGGAAGCCATGCAGAAGGAGCAGGAGAAAGCAGTGGAGCGTGCAAAAGCACTTCTAGTGGAAGAATCTAAGACCATCGAAGCCTACTTAACCAAAAATAACTTGAAGGCACAGAAAACGGAAAGTGGTCTGTACTACGTAATTGAAAAAGAAGGAACAGGTGAGGCGACTACTCCTGGAACTACCTTGTATGTGAACTATGCGGGTTACCTATTAGGAGGAGCCTTGTTTGATACTTCTTGGCCTGAGATTGCTAAGGCAAACAATGTTTTTAACGAAGAGCGTCCATACGAGCCACTTCCGGTGAATGTAGGCATGGGTCAAGTAATCCCAGGATGGGACGAAGGATTGATGCTATTGAAGAAAGGATCTAAAGCCAAGTTGATCATTCCTTCACCGCTTGGTTATGGGGAAGGTGGAGCAGGAGAGATGATTCCAGCCAACTCTATTCTTGTATTTGACGTAGAAGTAACAGACGTTCAGAAATAAAGGAAAAATACACCAAACATTAAACCAGCACCTATGAAATCCAGACTATTTGCCGCATTGACCCTGCTTGTAGGAGCTCTTTCTATGCTTTCTTGTGTGGATGCTGATCAAACGCAAGAAGTCATCTTGGAGCGGGATAAGGAAGCTATTCAAAAATTTCTTCAAGAAAATCCCATTGCTAGCGTAAAAGAATACAGTGAGCCGATTGAAGGATTTTACATGTTTTGGCAAGTTTCAACCAAACCAGAGCGGAATAATTTATTGCGCGGGGATACTGTATCCGTGAATTACATTGGAAAAACGCTGGACAAGAAAATCTTTGATACCTCTATCGAACAGGTGGCACGAGACAATGGTATTTTTAGTGCGGTAAGAAAGTACCAGCCTCTTCGCTATGCTGTTGGCTATGGATTTACTATCAGTGGCTTTGAGTTTGCCATTTCCATGATGCATGCTGGCGAAAAGGCGACAGTAATTTTCCCTTCCCGACTTGGCTATGGGACTCAATCCAGCGGAGGTATACCGTCAAACTCTCCCTTGATCTTTGAACTTGAGCTTGTACAGGTTAAAAAAGGCCCGAATTTAAATCCATGATGCGTAATCTTCTCCTAATTCTTCTTTTTGCTCTAGTAGGCCTCAGTGCTTGTGAGACCACTAACCCCTTTAATCAAGGGCCTGTTTACGATTTTGAAGGCAACTTAGCCATTGACCGCAAGAAAATTACTGCGTACTTAGATACCGCCAAGATAGATAGCATCTACCGCATTCATGACCCGAGCGGTGTGGTGGTGATTGTTCACCAGGAGGGCAAGGGCTCTCGTCCAACGAACAATACCGTAGTATACACAGATTACATTGGAAAGTTGATGACTACGGGAACGGTATTTGATACTTCCTATGAGGATGTTGCTCGACTCAAAAACATATTTGTGGAAGGCAGGGTCTATGCTCCACTTAGTTTTGTAGTAGGAGGGGCCACCGTAATTACAGGCTGGGACATTGGATTTAAACGACTTCGCCCTGGCTCCAAGGCGTCGATCATTATCCCTTCGCCCTATGGCTACAGCAATCAGAAAAACAACGATAAAATCCCAGAGAATTCGGTCTTGATTTTCCAAGTAGATTTCTTAGGAATAGATTAATAACGGGGGCTTTAAGCCCCTTTTTTATTTGGGTTCAAGACAGTCCTTTTTCGAGGGATTAGTGGCACTTGACTTCAAAATTCTTTCTAACTTGTCCTTGCAATGCCCCAGAGGGAAGGAACTGCTTTTTGATGAATGAATGCGGGCCAACTTGTCAGAATCAAATCACCCAAATGACTTACTTTTTATGAAAATTGGTGTCATCCGAGAAGGAAAAATCCCGGCAGATCAACGTAGCCCATTCACTCCGGAAATTCTTCATGAGATTCAAAACAGTTTTGGGGATAGCCTTTCTCTTTGTGTAGAAAAAAGTGAGTTTCGTTGTTTCACGGATGAAGAATACGTAGCGCAAGGAATTGAAGTGGTTACCGACTTATCAGAGGCGGATATTTTTTTTGGGGTGAAGGAAGTGCCCATCCATCATTTGATTCCAGAAAAGACCTATTTTTTCTTTTCCCACACCATTAAAAAGCAGGTCAGGAATCAGGCATTGCTCCAGGCTATCCTGGCTAAATCCATTCGCTTAATTGACTATGAGCTCTTGAAGAACCCGGCAGGGGAGCGTGTAGTAGCTTTTGGACGCTGGGCTGGAATCGTAGGGGCATACAATGCATTCTGGACCTATGGCAAAAAGACGGGCTTGTTTGACATCAAAAGAGCAATAGCCTGCAAGGATTTAGTAGATCTTAAGTTAGAATTAAAAAAGGTGGCCCTTCCACCCATCAAGATTATTGTGACTGGAAGCGGTAGAGTAGGAAAAGGGGTGTTGGAAATCTTAGAAATCTTGGGAATACAAGAAGTCGAATCCCATGATTTTCTTCACAATTCTTTTGACGAACCGGTGTTTGTATGCCTGTCCTCTTCCGACTATTTGCGGAGAAAATTAGACGGTGGATTTGATAAGGCTCATTTTTATGCCAACCCAGAGGCCTATGAAAGTGTTTTCTTGCCTTATGCTCAGGTAGGGGAAATTTTAATTGCCGCAGCCTACTGGGATCCCCAGGCTCCTCGTTTGTTTGAGTTGCCCGCAATTCAATCCCCTGATTTCTCGATTTCGGTAATTGCAGACATTACTTGTGATTTGGATGGATCGATTCCTACCACACGCCGAGCTACTACGATAGTGGATCCCGTTTACGATGTAGATCGCCGCACGACTGAAGAACTTCCGGCTTTTGGTAAGCAAGACAGTATTTCGGTGATGGCGATCGATAACTTGCCTTGTGAGCTTCCTAGGGAGTCTTCCACTGAATTTGCTCGCCAACTTCGGGAATGGGTCATTCCAGAATTAGGGAAAGACATCTCGCCAATTCTAGAAAAAGCGACCATTTCCAGAGATGGAGATCTGACCTTGGAATTCATGTACCTGAGCGATTACGTGAATGCTGCTTCCTAATTCACTACCATGAAATTAAATCGATACTTAGAATCTACCCTGCTCAAGCCCACGGTCACAGAGCGAGAAATCGAACTATTGATAGCGGATGCCATAGCAGAGCAGTTTATCGGGATTTGTGTTCCCCCATTTTGGGTTAAGAAAGCAAAACGAGAGCTTCAGCATCAGGACATCCAAGTGGTGACGGTGATTGGCTTTCCTTTTGGATATGAGACTACAGAAGCAAAGGTGGCAGAAGCGAAGAATGCAATTCATAACGGCGCAGATGAGCTCGATGTGGTGTGGTCACAAACAGCCTTTCACTCGGGGATGTCATGGCCAAAGATTGAACTTGCCCAATTGGCTAAAGTATGTCATGCCTCCGAGAAAATCCTCAAAGTCATCATTGAGACCGCTTACCTGAGTCCTTCCCAAATCCAAGAAGCCTGTATGATTTGCCAGGATGCTGGAGCAGATTTTGTTAAAACTTCTACTGGATATGCTCCTTATGGAGCTAGGGTGGAGGACATCCGTTTGATGCGGCAGGTGCTTCCCTCCACCGTAGGGATCAAGGCCAGTGGTGGAATCAAAACACTTGAGTTAGCCGTGGCTTTAATTCAAGCAGGGGCTGATCGCTTGGGAACAAGCGCGGCCAAATCCTTAATGGATGCTTGGAGGAGTGAAAAAATTTAGCCCTTGGTAAAGTAAATCAGTAGAAAGGGAAGGATGAAGAAGGTGAGTAGGATGTAAGCAAACACGACTAAGCGATACTTCAGGGAAATTTTTCCCATGTAGTTAGCGATCCAAACGGGGATTTGTCGAATACTAGAGAAGGGTAAAAAAATCAAAGCCCCCATGCTATTGAATAGCACATGTACTAAGGCTAGGGCAATGGCCGCCTCTGGCTTATAAATTGAAGCAATCACGGCTGTTATGGTAGTGCCAATATTTGCCCCGATGATAAATGGAAAAGCTTTACTTAAGGTTACTTTTTTGCTTGCCACAAGCGGCACCACCAAGGAAGTGGTCACGGTACTGGATTGAACTGCCGATGTAAATAGAAGTCCGTAAAAAAAAGCAAGTCCCGTTTTTTGAAAAATAACCTTGTTGATATCCTGAAAGGTGTTCTTTACAAAGGACTTGTACATGGCGGTTGACAAAACCTTGATTGCAAAAAACACAAGTATAATCGATAGGATCATGGATACCACAGGTTGATTGATCTGATTGACAACCCATTCCGTCCAAGATCGAGTAAACATCCGGTTGTAAACAATGGGGCCTTCGAAGGAATTGTCCGAGGCAAACCAATCCGCTATATAACTTGCGGTGTTGGAAAGAAACCCAAAATAAATTTCCAGCGGAAAAAGAACGGTGACTGAAAGCATATTGAACAAGTCATGGGAAATCCCTGCGGATAAGGCCCGGCGAAATTCCTTTTTGTTCATCAAATAAGACAAGGATACGAGGGTGGAGGTAAGCGTAGTACCGATGTTGGCCCCAAGTACAATCGGAACGGCTTGTTGCAGGGTGAGATTTCCTGAGGCTACAATGGCAACTACACTGGCGGTCACCGTCGAACTACTCTGGATCAAGGCCGTAACCAATAAGCCAATAAATAGACTGATAAATGGATTTTTGGTGGCGTTAAGGATCTCTAATGCAATGCCCTCATTAATATTTCCAATGCCAACGGTGAGGAGATCAATGGCGAAGATGAACAACAGTAAAGCAAAAAAAACTTGCCCATATTTGACGAACGTATCACCTGAACTTAAATTCTTCTCTTCCAAACCTTCCATTTTAAGGGCTTTTTAAAAAAAGTAGACCGTGAGAATAAGTAAATAACTTGTTTTCCCTCCAAAGTCTTTAGTCACAAAATTTCATTTTTTTTCTGGAAAAACAATTTTTAGAATTCTTCTCTATGGATCTTTTACGAGCTGATAACAATTTAATAACACAGGTTACCGAATATCTTCTTTAATTTGAATTTCCAGACAAAAAATGCTTCCCAATCATGGCCAAGAAACAGCCCATTGATCAAAACATCAATCAAGAAAAACTTTCGAGTAAATCTTACCAACTCTTTGTTTTTCCAAAAAGTGAGCGGCCGTTTTTGATTACTATATGTATTTTGGTGGCTATTGCGGGATTAATTACTCCCTATACTTATGCGGCCATGTGGTTTGGCTTTGCCTTGGCGGCCTATTCGGCTATTGCGAATGATAGTATTCAGACCATTGGAACCTTTATCGTTTCCAACCAAAAGATCAAATGGTATTGGTTATGGATTTTTATTGGATTGATTTGGGTAGCCACCATCACCTACAGTTGGATTGTTTTTGATGGGGACGTCACCTTTAAATTATTGAGTACCCCTGGATTAGAAAAAGCACCCGAAAGTTTTGTCTTCCTTCAATTGGCTGCCCCAATAGTCCTTTTGTTAATGACACGGATGAGGTGGCCAGTGTCTACCACCTTTTTGTTGCTGAATGTATTTACCTACAAGGCGGGCACAATTGTTTCTGTCATGTCCAAAAGTTTTTTTGGCTATGTGCTGGCTTTTGGGTTGGCGATTTTTGTTTGGTTTTTGCTCGAGCGATTTGTCAAAAATTACCTAAAAGGAGAGGCGAGGTCCTATTGGATAGTCCTGCAATGGATTACCTCAGGGACACTTTGGGCGGTATGGATCATGCAAGATGCCGCCAACATTGCCGTATTTTTACCTAGACAGTTAGACACCCTAGAATTTGTTGTTTATACCGGGTTTGTTTTCTTAGGATTAGGGCTCATCTTTTTCCTAAAAGGAGATAAAATCCAGGATATCATCAACGAAAAAACCAACGTAACCGATGTGCGAGCCGCCACCTTGGTGGATTTGGTCTATGCCGTGATTTTGTTCTATTTTAAGATGTACAACAATGTGCCGATGAGTACCACCTGGGTGTTTATCGGCTTGCTTGCAGGTAGAGAATTTGCCATTGCTTTAGGCAAACATGGAAAATCCAATAAACGAAGCGCCTGGTTGGTTAGAGCCTTCCGTTTGGCTAAAAAAGATATGTTCAAAGCCTTGGCGGGGTTGATTGTTTCCTTAATCTTAGCGATGGTGATCAACAAAGGGGTTCGCGAAGAAATTTTTGCCCTCTTTTAATTTTTAAGGCTTTTGGAAATTTTCACGCACGAGTACTTCATGAATGAAGCCTTCAAGCAAGCAAAAATTGCGTTTGAAGAAGGAGAAGTACCTGTAGGGGCAGTAGTCGTGGCAAAAAACAAGGTAATTGCACGAGCCTATAACCAAACCGAAAAACTAACGGATGTCACTGCCCATGCAGAAATCCTAGCGATAACTGCTGCGGCAAATTACTTGGGTAGCAAATACCTGAATGAGTGTCGCCTGTATGTGACCCTTGAGCCCTGTCCCATGTGCGCCGGTGCACTCTACTGGGCACAGTTGGGCGAACTTTACCTAGGAGCCAAGGATTCCAAGCGAGGTTTCAGGCAATGCAATACGCACATGCTTCACCCAAAAACTAAATTAACTGAAGGATTATTGGAGAAAGAATCGGAGCAGTTGCTTCTCGACTTCTTCCAAGCCCTTCGAAAAAAGTCTTTGTGAATCAGCAGAACTTTTTCAAGAAAAGGCTGGTTTTAAGGACAGTATCAGTAGAACTCCTTAATTTTATAGTTCATTAAACCCTACTCCTATGGCTTTTCAACTTCCTGCCCTTCCCTATGCCCTTGATGCATTGGAACCACACATCGATGCACGTACCATGGAAATCCACCATGGAAAGCACCACAACGCCTATGTAACCAATTTAAATGCTGCTATTGCAGGGACTGATCTGGAAAGCAAATCCCTCGAAGAGTTGATGAAAGTGGCAGGTTCAAATACCGCTGTACGAAACAATGGAGGAGGTCATTGGAACCATAGCCTTTTTTGGGAAATCATTTCCCCAACCGGTGGAGGCCTCCCTACAGGAGAGTTGGCTGCCGCTATCGATGCCAAATTTGGCTCATTCGACGCCTTCAAAGAAACCTTCAATAAGGCTGCTACTACTCGCTTTGGCTCAGGATGGGCTTGGCTTTGCATCGACACCAAAAAAGAACTTTGCGTGTGCTCCTCCCCCAACCAAGACAATCCACTCATGGATGTCTCCGAATGCCCAGGTACGCCAATCCTAGGCTTGGACGTATGGGAACATGCCTACTACCTACACTACCAAAATAGACGCCCAGACTACATTGCCGCTTTCTGGAATGTGGTGAACTGGGATGCCGTAAGCAAGCGTTATACTGCTGCGAAGTAAGTTTATCCCTAATTCCAGATAAATGAACTCCTGAGGATATTCTTCAGGAGTTTTTTTGTTCCATTCTGAAAAATCACTGTTCGAAAATGAGACAGTGCGCTGATTTTCCAACTTCAAAATCATGATTTGAGTTAATTTTTCCCATTTTTTTATACTTGGCACATCCTTTTCTTGGTTTTCTGCATCTACTAGAAAACTAAACCAACTACTTTCTTCATGAAGACCCGTCACTTTTTAATCCTCGCGATTTTTGTATACCTGCTAGGAATGAGTACGCTTGCTGCACAACCCAACCAATCAGCCCTGTTGCGCGGAACCATTACCAACCAAAAAGGGGAGCCTGTACCCTATGCAAATGTGGCGCTGCTATCCCCAGAAGGAGTACTGCTTGAAGGTGCAGTGACCGATGAAACAGGAAATTTTTCGATTGCTACTACCAAGACTGCCCGTGTCAAGCTGCTGGTGTCTTCGCTAGGATATACCTCCTACTCTTCCGAGGAGTTTGAACTTCTGGCTGGACTGCAAAAAGATTTTGGGGCGCTTGTCCTTGTCGATGAATTGACAGGTCTGGATGAGGTCACTGTCAATGCGACTCGTCCCCAAATCATCATTGAACCGGACAAGACCATTGTCAATGTAGAAGGTACGGTGATGGCAGAAGGAGCCAATGCCCTGGATGTATTGGGAAGATCTCCTGGGGTTTTTATTACCTCGGATGGAAGCATCAATCTGAACGGGAGAACTGGGGTAACGGTGATGATTAATGATCGGCCCATGTACATGAGTGCTGCTGATTTGACTAGTTTTTTACGTTCCATGCCTGCAGACAACATCAAAAGTATTGAGGTAATCACCAGTCCCTCCGCACGCTTTGATGCAGAAGGAGCCGCAGGGGTGATCAATATTCAACTTAAGAAAAACACGATAGACGGGGTGTTTGGAAACGTGATGCTGGGAGGTAGATACAATGGAAAGGCTGCTCCTAATACGGGGGTTACCCTCAATGTCAAAAAAGGGAAGTGGACTACGAACGGAACCCTCAATTACAATGAATATGTAGAAATAAATGACCTTGAAATCACGCGAAATTTTCAAGTGGAAGGAGGTAAATCCACCTTTTTGCAAGATTCACGAATTGTCGAACGAAGCCATACTCCCTCTTTCACAGGGGCTGCGAATTATGAATTAACACCCACTCAGAATTTGGGAATCAATCTACAGGCATCTACCACTTCTAGCAATGGACTCAATAACTCGGGAACGCTTATTTCCAATCCTGGACAGACCAACGGGACGAGTTTTACCTCAATCAATGATTCTAAGGACCAAAGCAGTCGGCTGTTCACCAACTTACACTACGATGCAAAGTTGGATACGCTTGGAGGAAAGTTTTCTGCTGACCTGGATTTTACGGTGATGGATATGGGAAGCAATGCCTTGTTGAATAATGCCTATTTAAATGGATTGACCCAAAGTAAAGACCGTGTGTTGACGCTCAATGACATGTACTACACCATCTTGACTTCAAAGGTGGATTGGATCCAACCCTTGAAAGGAGGAAAATTACTAGAGGCTGGTCTTAAGGGAAGCTGGGTAGAATCAGACAATGACCTAGACCTAAGCAGAGGGTTTAATGATGGGTCACTTCAGCCGGATCCCAATTCCAATCGCTTTATTTATCAAGAAAATGTATTGGCGGCTTACAGTTCCTTGAAAGGAGATTTTTCAAAGAAATTATCCTATCAGGCGGGCTTGCGAATGGAATATTCTGACGTGACCGGTACTTCCAAGACACTCAATCAAGTCAACCGCCAGGAATACGTCAACTTGTTTCCAAGTGTCTTTTTGCAACACAAAGTGAGTGACAGCTACCAAGTGGTGTACAATGTGAATCGACGGATTACGCGACCCAATTACCGCTTGCTCAACCCCTTTGTGTACTACATTGATCCCCTCACCACTGAAAAGGGGAATCCAAGCCTGAGGCCACAGTATTCAACAAACTTGGAGATGGACCACGTCATCAAAGGAACGTATCAGTTTACCTTGGGCTATAGCATCACGGAAGATGCGTTTATGCAGATTTTTGAGCAAAATGAGGAGGCACGCAGTAGCACCACCTTCACGGCAAATTTTGACAAAACCAAGAATTTCAATTTTCAAGGGGTGGTCCCTGTTGAATTCACAAAATGGTGGAACAGCTCCAATCTCGTTCAGGCAAACTACAATAAATTCAAATCGCAACTTGGAAAGGACGTGTTGGATGTTAGCCAGGTATCCTATCTCCTAAGAACCCAGCATAACTTCAATCTACCCAAAGGATTCAAGTTGGAGTTGGTAGGGATTTACCTCAGCCCTCAGATTTGGGGACAAGGAGAAATTGGTGGTTTTGGCTGGGTTGATGCTGGAATGACCAAATCGTTGATGAAGGACAAACTTTCCTTATCCATCAACGGAGGGGACTTGTTCCGTACCCAATGGATCCGCGCAGCGATTAATTTTGCAGATATCGATACCCAAATTCGTCAATACCGCAATGAACAGAGTGTTCGATTCACGCTTCGGTACAATTTTTCCAAAGGACAAAGCTTCCGTGTGAATTCCAATTCGGGAAGTTCAGAAGAGCGAAAGCGCTTGGATTAAGGCTAGTTAGTTGATGTGTACCTGCCCCCAACTCAGATAGACTTGTTGGGGGCATTTTTTCTCAAAACTATTTTTTCGACCTTCGGGAATGCATTGTTGGGATATCCACACACATCGAGAGGGGCAGCTCGATTCCATCTTCCAAGCAGGGAAGTCCAAAACGGTGGAGGGCATTCCCGTTTCTCTGGGGATTCATCCCTGGGAGTTGGATTTCAATTGGGAGATTCATTTTGAAACAATCAAGAGGGAAGCAGACCAGAACCCTTGCGTTTTGGCAATTGGGGAAGCAGGCTTTGATCGGCTAAAGGGGCCTGAAATTTCCCTTCAAAAAGTTGCTTTTCATGCACAGGCCTGTTGGGCGGCAAGGCTTGAGATTCCCTTGATTTTGCATTGTGTGAAGTCCCATGACCTGCTCCTGGAGTACCTAAAATCGGCAAAGAATCCTCCTTGCATCATCTGGCATGGTTGGAATCAAAAGCCCGAATTAGCCGCCCAATTGCTGCCCTTTTCTGTATTTTTCTCTTTTGGGAGGCAACTTCTTTATCCTGGAAGCAATGCAGCAAAATGGCTAGCGGCATGCCCTATTGACCGTGTATTTTTCGAAACCGACGATTCCCAGTTGAAAATCGAATCAATTTATCAAGTGGCTTCCCTAATTTTACAGCTTCCAGAAACAAGGCTTGCTGAGCAGGTGATTGCCAACTGGAATGCCATTTCCAAAAGAAAGATCTCATGAATGAATATGCTTGGTTGAGTCGTACCGAATTGATTGTTGGTCGTGAAGGACTTGAAAAATTGGCAAAAAAGCACGTGCTAGTCGTCGGACTAGGGGGTGTAGGGTCTTTTGCTGCCGAGTTTATTGCCCGTTCCGGAGTCGGTGCCATGACGATTATTGATGGAGACACGGTGGATATTTCCAATGTCAACCGTCAGCTTCCTGCTACCCAACTCAATGTAGGCCAAGCCAAAGCAGGCTGGATGGAGGAACGATTATTGGCCATCAACCCCAAACTGAAGTTACAGGCCATCAAGAATTTTTTAGACCCTTCTCAAATGACTGAACTTTTGGAAGCCAATCAGTATGATTATGTGGTGGATTGCATCGATAGTTTTACCCCCAAAATGCACCTCATCGAAGGAGCAAAGAACCGAGGATTTCCTTTGGTGAGTTCCATGGGTGCTGGTGGAAAAGTAGATCCCACCCAAATCAAGGTGGTAGATTTTGCAGACACGCACCAGTGCAAGTTGGCCAAGATGCTTCGGAAGCGACTGAAAAGGAGGGATATTGACGGAGGCTTCAAAGCTGTGTTTTCCACCGAGGTAGTCATTAAGGAAAGCCTTATGCTTACCGACGGGAAAAATTTCAAAAAGTCGGCTTATGGCACCATGTCTTTTCTACCAGCAGCATTTGGCTGTGCCTGTGCGGCCACGGTAATCAATGACCTCCTTGCTTCCTGATTAATCCTTAAAGTGGTACAAGAAGATCAGTAGTCCAGCAAAAGCAGGTTTTTTTTGATCCTTGATCTCCAACTTCACTTCCACTTCGGCTTTGATGGTTCCTCGGAGGTTGGTGATGTTTTTGAGAGCCGCCACTAAGCGTACTTCGCTATCCACCATCACGGCTTGTGCAAATCGTAGATTTTCAATTCCATAATTGATCATCATCTTCAGGTTATTGACCTGCACGATTTGTTCCCAAAGGTAAGGCACGATGCTTAAGGTCAGGTACCCATGTGCAATTGTGTTTCCAAAAGCGCCTTCTGCTTTGGCGCGTACAGGGTCGGTATGGATCCACTGGTGATCTAGCGTCGCTTCGGCAAAGCGATTGATTTGTTCTTGGGTGATTTGGAAGTAGGCTGAGGCTCCGAGTTCTTTTCCTAGGTAGGATTCAAATTCTTCAAAACTGCTAATTGCAATGGGAGGCATAGGTGGGAAGGTTTAAGAGGGTAAGGAACTCGAAAATAGTAAAAAGTAAGGAAGTGAATTTTTCAATGGTTAAAAAAGTTTCATATTCGTCCTTTAAAGTACCTTCACCACACCTTACTTTTTACCAATGACAAACTATGTGCACGGCTTTAATTCAGAGGAGCAACTTCGATTGAAGGAGCAGGCTGAGTTTTTGGCACCCATGGTGTACAAGGAAGTGGACTTTAAGGAATGCAAACAACTCCTTGAAATAGGGAGTGGAGTGGGTGCCCAAACGCGCATTTTGCTAGAAAAATTTCCGAACCTTCAGATCACTTGTGTAGATTCTTCTGTGCTGCAGTTGGCCCAAGCCCGAATCAACTTGGCGTCTTTTGGGGATCGGGTCCGTTTCGTGGAGCAGGATGCTTGTATGCTCCAGCTAGAAGAGCGGTTTGATGCAGCTTTTGTCTGTTGGACCTTAGAGCATGTCTCTTCTCCGCTGCAACTTTTGAAAGGACTCAGGTCGCATCTTCACCCAGGTGCCCAGATTTATGTGACCGAAGTTTTTAATTCCAGTTTGTATACGGCTCCAGGATTCGCTCATCTTCAACATTATGTAGAAGTCATGAGTGCCTTTCAGCGGAAGATTGGAGGCAATCCTGATGTGGGAATTGAATTGGGAAATCTACTGATAGAGGCAGGATTTTCCACTTGTGCCACCCGATTTGATGGATTCTACCTAGATGCTAGAAGTGGCGAAAAAAGAAAACTTGTGGCTGAGTATTGGAAGGAGTTACTAAAAAGCGCAGCGCCTGCCCTACTTGCTGAGGGAGTATGTACCCTACACGAAGTAGAGAATATGGTAGACGATCTTGAAAAATTAGGCAATGATGAAAATGCCATTTTTTTCTACCAATTTGTACAAGCAAAAGTTACCCTTTAATTCTCGTTGATGAAAGTTATTCGTTGGATTGGAAAATTTATTTGGAAGTCTGCCTTATGGTTTTTTGGGCTTTCGATTGGTCTAGTCATTGTCTACCGATTCGTACCCGTGCCAATTACCCCTTTGATGGTCATTCGATTGGTGGAACAAGGGCTCGATCCAGAAAAAGAATTGCGTTTGGTTAAAGATTGGGTACCCATTTCAGAAATTTCAAAGCATGCTCCCCAAGCAGTATATGCTGCGGAAGATCAAAAATTTATGGATCACCATGGATTTGATATGGAAGCGATGGAAGAAGCTTGGGAAAACAACAAAAAAGGGAAACGCATCAAAGGGGCGAGTACAATCACCCAGCAGACCGTGAAGAACGTGTTTTTATGGCCTTCAAGAAGTTATGTTCGAAAAGGCCTTGAAGCCTATTTTACGGTGCTGGTCGAATTGATTTGGTCTAAGGAACGGATCATGGAAGTGTACCTTAATGTGATTGAAATGGGAAATGGGATTTATGGGATTCAGGCAGCCTCGCAAACCTTTTTCGATAAGGATGCTGCCAAACTCTCCAAGGGTCAAGCAGCCTTGATTGCAGCGGTATTGCCCAATCCGAGACGCTGGAGTCCCGCACGGCCTACTTCCTATATTCAGGGTCGGAAAAGTTGGATCATGAGACAGATGAGTAATCTTCCTCCCACTGGATTTGGAAAATAAAAAGCAAAAATAGGATTAAACATATACGAGATTCAAGGCAGGATTTTTGCCTAAAATTTTTGCTGAGAACTGCCACTTCCTTCAGTTCAGGTTCCAAATTTTATTTTATTTTGATCCTGAAATCCCAACGAAAACCGGACTACTTTTTTTAATTTTTCTTTCGGTAAATTTCTTACAAAATGCCCTTAAATGTAAAATTAAAGCAGATTAAAAAATGCAAGAAAAATTTATCCACAATTTCAATAATTTATCCACATCCACAATAAATTAACATATAAAACATTGTTAATCAATGAGTTAAATTGCTTTTTATTTAGTCGTTTTTGTGGATAATCTTTGCTAACTACATGATTATCAAGTCTAAATGTGCTGGCAAAAGTGGATAAATTCAAACTCAAAATTTTATTTTAAATCCTTACTTATTCTTCTTTTCGGCGCTGCAATTTTTTACGGTAAGTAGTGAAGATTTTCGCCTTGGAAACAAATCCTAAATAGGTGTTATTTTCCACTATGGGAAGATTCCATGCTCCGGATTTTTCAAACTTTTCCATGGCCGATTGCATATTTTCTGAAGAGAATAGGATTTTTTGGAGGACTGCAGCAGGCCATCCAGAAAAGACCCCAATTAACCCACTTAGCATCAGAATAAAAGTCTGATTGATTCCATGCCTGAGACAAAAAATTAGCAGGCAGGGGATTAGGTAGTTGGGGTTTAGTTTAAACTGATAAGGTTTACTGATTTTCAACTAAACTTTTATCCAAGGCGAGCAGGGATTTCAAGATCAACTTGACTGTTGCTTTGTAAAAATCAGGATGAATCCCCGCAAAGGAATCACTAGGTCGATGGTAGTCCGCATGGTCCTCTACCCCAAAGTACAGATGAGGAACTTTTTTCTCGAAAAATGCCCCATGGTCGGAAGACCTGGTCCAATCGTCTGCTCCCGTGCCAGGTATATCGTGGCCAAACCGAAGACTTGAAGCCCTATCGGTTGGTATTTTTTCAAGGATGGCCTTAAACTGGGGGTAATAATGGGTCCCCGACACATAGACTTCCTTGGCATCACTTCGAGAAAGCATGTCCATATTCAAATTCAATAGGATCTGTTCCAAAGGATAGGGAAAATCATTGACCAAGGCTTTTGCTCCCTGTAGCCCCATTTCCTCGGCATCCAATGCCGCAAACAACATTCCATGCTGGGGACGATTTTTGGAGAAATACTCGGCCAAAACCAATAGGGCTGCAGTCCCGGAGGCATTGTCATCGGCACCATTGTAGATGGAATCACCTGCCGCATCTGCCCTTCCAATGCCTACATGGTCGTAATGAGCCGTGACCACGATTACTTTTTTGGAGGATGTTCCAGGAATGAAGACTACTATATTGCTTGCATCGACCACCATTTTCTTGGATCGGCGATCCTCAAATGAAAACTTTTGAATAAAATCCGGATACAGTGGCTCCACCAAGTTTAAGGAAGTAAGTTCGGTTAAAATGTATTTTTGAGCCATGCTGCTTCCCTTACTCAAGGGTTTTCTTCCTTCAAGGGCATCCGAGGACAAATACTCCAGGTGTCGGAGGAGTTTGTTGCCGTCAATTTCTTGGGCATACAATCCCGTATAGGAGGCGAGAACTAAAATTATTGTAAGTAATTTGCGTTTTAGGAACTGCATCTGTAAAATGGATAAGTGAAGTACTGCTGTAAAAATACAGTCCTTGGGTTCAATCCCTCAGAAATTTTATGAAATATCACGCTCCCCTTCTTTTTTTTCTTTTTTGTTCCCTCTTCGCACAGGCTCAGGGTACTTTACCCCCTTCTTTTTTTGAAGGGAAGTCCATCGTGCTCGTTTCTAATGACCCTGCAGCCAAGCCAGCCCTTACCTGGCAGGCCCTTGCTGATAGCATTCATCCGGATTTAGTACGTGCTGGAGGAGACCCAGTAGCCTACTACGAACTCGAACAGTTGGCCTTGTCCCAAGAGCGTCAAGCGGAGTATGCCCAGGCCTTTTTGCAGCGCCAAATCCAAAACGTGATTCTCATCACCCGTCAAAAAGACCAAACCAGCATCCATGTTGGCAAATTTTCCGGGGATGGCAAACTGATTCCCGATGCGAGTCTTTTTGGGGTTTCGGGAAAAGATTGGAAAACTGCGGCACAACAATTTGCAGGGTTTGGAGGCACCACAGCCACTAAAAATTTACTCGTTCCTGACCTGGCAGAGTTTCCTGTGTTGGGGACTCAAGCAGCCACCTCAAGTGCTCAAAAATTTATTTCTCGAAACCCACTCAACTTAGAAGTATTTCGTTTGGGAATCCCTTTGGAAGGGACTTCCGCCGTCACCGGCCCAATCCATTCGTTTCGATACGGAGCCTATGGGAAGTCAGCAGAAACTGTATTGGCTGAGCAAAGCGCGCAAAAAGTAGGATTAGAAGAAATCTTTTCGCGCGCCTATCCACACGAAGTAGCCTGGTTGACAGAGGCGCGGAGCAATCCACAACTCCTTGCCGACCGCATCCAATTTGTACTGGTAAAAGTAGAAGGACGGCAGGCTGACCTTATGAAAAGCATGGGACTGGAACCCCTTAGGGGTGAGGAAGGAAGCAAAATAGTCGTGAAATACTACATCCGATTTTTAGTTCGAGAAGAACTGTATCTGGGACCTGTTTGGGATGCGCATCCGGATTGGAGAATTGCGTTAAGCCAATTTTTGGAAAACCTGAAAAAGTAATTAATTGAGTTTTTAGGGTTGGATCAAAAGGGGGCAACTAAAAATCTCGAATAATTAAAATAGGTACTAGGAATAATTGCGGGTTTTGGGGTTGAATTAGTATTTCCAATACTTCACACAAATTCCTTCTGTTTAATACAGCGATTCATTCAAAAATGGAATCAAAGCCAATACCATGGCTTGTTGGTAATAGGCTTCCCGAGTGATGATTCCTTGGGTAAGCAGGCCTACCGATCCACCTTTCTGTTTGGAATTTTGTGCCTGAAATACCAAATCATCTGCATGACCCAGTTCCATCCCTTCTCGTATCAGTGCGACTACGGGTGGAGGTAAGTAAAAAGTGCCGGTCTTGGATTGGCTGCTCTTGCCCGAACGGTGTAGGACGTAGATCCAAGCAAAAGCATACATGCCTTGCGGGTCCTCGTCCACTCCGCCTTCAATGCCTACCCAATAGTCTGCCTCAGGAACAAGCGTTTTGGCATGGGATACTCGATTTTTGGCACCAAGAAGGGTTTCTTCCTCAGTCCTAGGTTGTGCTGGGATATTTGAGAGGGCGTTCACGCCTTCCACCAAACCCACTTTACCAAATGCTTGGGTAAAGGCCTCACGGGTACAGCTTACCTTTACAGGGTTTTGGCTACCCACGATGACGCGTAGGGCATTGGGTTGATTTGCTGACTTTGTAGCCAAGGCCTTAGGCCATGTTGGTAAATACCTGGTTGACATCGTCGTCCTCTTCCAGGCGATCGATGAGCTTGTTGATCAGTTCTTCCTGCTCTTCGGTCAACTCGGTAAGCGTGGTTGGGAAGCGTTGGAAATCTGCTGAAATCACCTCGATGTTTCGATCTTCCAATGCCTTTTGCATCAATCCAAAATCCTCGAATTCAGTGTATGCAAAGATTTCGCCTTCGTTCTCAGCGATTTCAGTCAGTCCAAAATCAATCAATTCCAATTCGAGTTCCTCGAGGTCGTATGCCGCTTTAGCAAATCGGAATACTGCCTTACGCTCAAACATAAAACTTACCGATCCCGAAGTTCCCAAAGAGCCTCCTGCCTTGGCAAAATAGGAGCGTACGTTGGCCACAGTTCGGTTGGTATTGTCGGTGGAGGTTTCTACGATAAAAGGAACGCCAAAAGGCCCATATCCTTCGTATACAATTTCTTCGTAATCTTTTTCGTCCTTATTGGAGGCGCGCTTGATGGCTCCTTCAATGCGATCCTTGGGCATTTGTGCACCTTTGGCATTTTGAATCACCGTCCGAAGTTTGGCATTACTTGAAGGGTCTGGGCCACCAGCCTTGACAGCCATGACGATTTCCTTCCCTAATCGGGTAAATACCTTGGACATTTTGTCCCAACGCTTGAACTTTCTCTCTTTTCGGAATTCAAATGCTCTTCCCATGGATTTGCTGTTTATTGGAAACAAAAATAGCAAATTCTTTTCTCGGAAGAAGTGCAATTTTTTGAAGGAGAAAGAAGAATCAAGGAAGCAAAATTGAAATGCGAAATCGAATTAGTTTCCTCTGGATTAAACCTAGCTCTTCGAAGAGGGTCTAAATTCCGAAACAAACCAATAGCAACATGAAAAAATGGATTCTAGGGGCAGCAATCTTTACCTGCCTAAGTTTTGGATTGGCTGCGCAGCAGCACAAAAATTATAGACAGTTCAATTCAACTGAGCGAGCACAAAAAATGACCGATCGCATGGCTGAGGAACTCAAACTTTCGGAAGAGCAGCGAAAGCAGGTAGGCCAACTCGCTCTCGAAAATGCAAATCGTCAAGAGGAACTTCTAAAAAGTAGAAAGGCGGAATTCGAGGCACAGAAAGCATACCGAAAGGCTCAAGATCAAAAATTGGCATCCATCCTAACGGAAGAGCAAAAAAAGATTTGGGAACAGCGAAAGGAATCCATGCGATCTAAAGACGCCCATCATTCTCGTGGCGATCACATTCGAGGCGGGAGACCAAGATTTCGAAGAGGGAGGTAAATATGCAGTGAGGGCCAGAATTTCTGGCCCTTTTTTTCACTAATTAATTAAAAGCCCGCGCGCGGCTCTTCCACTTCATACAAAGAGGCGTCCTTTTGTGGTAGGGAAGAAGAACCCATCAAAAATTCATCCACGCTCACTGCAGCTTCACGGCCTTCTGAGATGGCCCAGACCACCAAGGATTGCCCACGACGCATGTCTCCTGCAAGGAATACTTTTGGATTGGTACTTCGATACTGTCGTGATTTGGGCAAGTTGTTTTCCATCATTTCTACACCAAATCCGTCCAAGAGATAAGCTTGACCTGGACCCAGGTATCCGATGGCCAAGAAGGCCAAGTCACAGGGGATTGTCCGCTCGGATCCTTCCACTAGGTCATAGGTCATGCGCCCTCCAGCATCTTTCCAGACAATATCTGCCACCACTAGCCCAGTCAATTCTCCCTTTTCGTTTCCTACAAATTCTTTGGTTAGCACGGAGAAAAGACGTTCGGCACCTTCTTCATGGGAACTTGAGGTTCGTAAAGTCATGGGCCACTCTGGCCAAGGGTTGGTAGTGGATCGCTGCTTTGGAGGCTTGGGTAGTAACTCCAGTTGGGTCACTTGCGTGGCACCGTGCCTTCTGGAAGTGCCAATGCAATCACTTCCTGTATCTCCACCCCCGATGACCAGTACGTGTTTACCTGTCGCAGAAATTGGATTTTTTGGGAGTTCTCCTCCAATCACTTGGTTTTGAGGGCCAAGAAATTCCATCGCAAAATGCACTCCTTTCAAGGTGCTCCCTGGAATGGTTAAGGCCCGTGGTTCTTGGGCACCCACTGATAGGACCACCGCGTCGTAATTTTTCAGCAACTCATCTGCACTACGGTTTTTCCCTATTTCTGTATGAGTTTCAAAGCGTACTCCTTCTGCTTCCATCAGTGCAATTCTCCGATCAATGACCCATTTTTCCAATTTGAAATCAGGGATTCCGTAGCGTAGAAGCCCCCCGATTTTGGCATTTTTTTCAAAAAGGGTGACCTCATGTCCTGCTTGATTGAGTTGGTCTGCTGCAGCAAGGCCTGCCGGTCCAGAACCAACTACTGCCACCCGCTTGCCTGTTCGGCCTTTGGGTGGGGAAGCGTGGATCAGCCCAAGTTCGTAGGCTTTTTCCACAATGGTTTTCTCGATCAACTCGATGGCAACCGGATCCTTGTTGATCCCGAGCACACAACTGGCCTCACATGGGGCAGGACAGATTCTACCCGTAAATTCCGGAAAGTTGTTGGTGCTTTTCAAAATACGAATGGCCTGACTCCAATTTTGTTGGTATACCGCTTCATTGAATTCAGGGATTACATTTCCAAGAGGACAGCCGTGATGGCAAAAGGGGACCCCACAGTCCATGCATCGGGCAGCTTGGTTATTCAACTGCTTTTCAGAAAAGGGCGTGTAGATTTCCTGGTAATCCCCCAGGCGAATCTGAGGATCACGGCTCTTGGGCGTTTCTCGATTGTGCTTTAAAAATCCGTCTTTGGTACCCATATTAGGCTACTGTTTTTTCGTGTTGGAGTGATTTTTTTGCCAAGACCGCCTTGTAGTCTTTAGGAATCACCTTGATAAAGTTAGTTTTGGTATGCTCCCAGTTTTCCAAAAACTGTTGGGCAAGCGAACTGCCGGTAAAGGCCAGGTGTCGTTTGAGGAAAGTATACAAGGTGTCTAAGTCTTGGTCTTCCATTGGGTCGATGTCCACCATCTCCGAATTGATTTCACCTTGGTACCCTTGAAGAATATAGGCCAAACCCCCACTCATTCCTGCAGCAAAATTTCTTCCAATCTCGCCAAGATTGACGAGCAATCCACCCGTCATGTATTCGCATCCATGGTCACCAATTCCTTCAATGACTGCTTTGACGCCAGAGTTACGCACGCAGAAGCGCTCGCCCCCTTTTCCATTGATGTAGGCTTCACCCGAGGTGGCCCCATAGAAGGCTACGTTGCCGATGAGAATATTTTCTTCGGCCTTGAATCGGGCATTTCTACTCGGGTAAATGATCAATCTACCTCCGGAAAGGCCCTTTCCAAAGTAGTCGTTGGCTTCTCCTTCTAGTTCAAAATTTACCCCTCTGGCAAGGAATCCTCCAAAGGTCTGACCTGCCGAACCGCTGAAGGTAAAGTGGATGCTGTCTTCAGGGAGACCTACACTTCCATAGATTTTCGATAGTTCATTGGAGAGCATCGCTCCCACCGATCGATCGGTATTTTTGATTTCAAAAAAGCCTTGCACAGGAATGGCTTGTTCCAAGGCTGGAGCAGCAGTTGTGATTAATTTTCTATCCAAGACTTCCTCCAAATCTACCTCTTGGTCGATTTGCTTGTGAATGCCGACATGGCTGGGCACTTCTACCTTGTGGAAAATTGGAGAGAGGTCCAATTTATCCCATTTCCAATGCTTGAGATGCGTACTGGCCTGCAGGACTTGGCTTTGGCCTACCATCTCATCGATGGTACGGAATCCTAGGGAGGCCATGATTTCACGGAGATCCTGAACGATAAACTTGAAATAGTTGACTACATGGTCAGGGTCACCCGTAAATAGTTTGCGTAATTCTGGGTCTTGAGTCGCAATCCCTACTGGACAAGTATTGAGGTGGCACTTTCGCATCATGATGCATCCTTGGGCCACCAAAGCGCCTGTAGCAATGCCCCATTCTTCTGCCCCCAAGAGCGTGGCTATGGCCAAGTCCCTACCCGTACGCAATTGTCCATCTGTCTGGAGCACCACTCTGCTCCGCAAGTTGTTTTTGACTAGTGTCTGATGCGCTTCTGCAAGGCCTAATTCCCAAGGAAGACCGGCATGTCGGATGGAACTTAGTGGGGAGGCGCCTGTGCCTCCGTCCGCTCCTGAGACTAAAATTACATCCGCCATAGCCTTGGCTACTCCGGCCGCCACGGTACCTACGCCTGCTTGGGAAACCAATTTCACATTGATTCGGGCTGTTCGATTTGCATTTTTAAGATCAAAGATCAATTGAGCCAAATCTTCAATGGAATAGATGTCGTGGTGAGGGGGCGGGGAAATTAAGCCTACACCGGGAGTAGCATGGCGTACTCGACCAATCCAATCGTCGACCTTATGTCCTGGGAGTTGTCCTCCTTCTCCTGGTTTAGCGCCTTGGGCCATCTTGATTTGAAGTTCTTCGGCATGAGTTAGGTAATGAGAAGTGACCCCAAAGCGGCCCGAAGCCACCTGCTTGATGGCCGATCGCTCCCAATCTCCATTGGGTTTCCGTTCGTAACGTTGTTCGTCTTCCCCTCCTTCTCCTGAATTACTTTTGGCTCCAATTCGATTCATGGCAATGGCCAAGGTGGTATGAGCCTCATGAGAAATCGACCCAAATGACATGGCACCTGTTGCAAAGCGCTTCATGATTTTTTCTACCGGTTCCACTTCTTCGAGTGGGACTGGGATTTGTTTTTTGAATTCAAACAAGCCCCTAAGGGTCATCGCATCCTGACGCTGTTCATTGATTTTTTGCGCAAACTTTTGGTAAAGTGCATAGTCTCCCAATCGGGTAGATTTTTGGAGGAGGTGAATGGTCTCGGGATTGAATAGGTGCTTTTCTCCTCTCCGTTTCCATTGGTAAACGCCACCAGTTTCCAGAACGCCTGCTTGTGAAAGGTAGGCGGCGCGGTGTCGAATCAAGACTTCCTCTGCCAGTTCATCAAAAGAGATGCCGCTGATCCGGGATGTGGTGCCTTTGAAGCAGCGATCCATTACTTCAGGACCAAGCCCAATCGCTTCGAAAATCTGGGCCCCCTGGTAAGATTGTAGCGTCGAAATCCCCATTTTGGATAGGACCTTGAGTAGTCCTTTACCAATTCCTTTCTGGTAATTGCTCAGCACAGTTTTTTCATCTTTTGCTCCAGGTAGTTCGCCTTTTCTGAAGAGATCCAAAAGAGATTCTAAGGCCAAATAGGGGTTGATGGCAGAAACCCCGTACCCAATGGCTGTGGCAAAGTGGTGAACTTCGCGGATATCAGCGGATTCAAGTACCAATCCTGCACGTGTGCGGATTTTCTTCTTGACCAAGTGCTGGTGAACCGCACCAATTGCCAAAAGGGAAGGAATAGGAGCAAGGGAATCCGAACTTAAGCGATCGGTTAGAATCAAGACATTTTTCCCTTCAAGCAAGATTGCCTCCTCTGCTTCTTGACAAAGTTGGTCCAATGCAGCCAAAAGCCTTCCCGGCTGGTGGTCCGCTACAAAATGACCGAATAAGCGTTTGGTACGGTAGCCCAGGTGCTCGAGACGGGTGATTTTTTCCAAGTCTGCATTGAGCAAAACGGGTTGCGAAATATGGATCTGCTTGGTATGCTGTGGGCTTTCTTCCAAGATGTTGTGTCCTTCCCCTATGCGGGTAAATAGGGACATGACCAACCGCTCCCGAATGGGATCAATTGGAGGATTGCTGACCTGTGCAAAAAGCTGTTTGAAGTAGTTGGAGATGTGCTGGCTCTGTTTGGAAAGCACCGCCAATGGGGTGTCGGCACCCATAGATCCTACTGCTTCCTGTCCAGATTCTCCCAAGGGACTGAGGATCACCTTGAGTTCTTCCGACGTATAGCCAAAGATGGTTTGCTGCCTTTGAATTTCTTCCGTGACATAGGGGTAACTGAGTTCTTCTGGATCGGGAACCAATCGGAGTTTGGTCCGTTGCTCGTTTACCCATTTTTCATAGGGTTGACGACGGCAAATCTCCCCTTTGACTTCTTCGTCGAGGAGAACTCTCCCCTGTTCCAAATCCGCCCATAGCATTCGACCTGGACTTATTCTTCCTTTTTGGGTGATGGTCGCTTCCCGAATGGGCAATGCTCCCGCTTCAGAGGAAAGGATGAGTCGTTGGTCTTTTGTGATAAAATAGCGGAGCGGACGAAGGCCATTTCGATCTAGCGTAGCGCCCACCGATTTGCCATCTGTAAAAAGGAGGGCCGCAGGTCCATCCCAAGGCTCAACTAAGGAGGCGTGAAATTTATAGAAGGCTGACCTTTCTTTATCCATTACTTCATTGTCTTGCCAGGCTTCTGGGACGAGCATCATCATGGCATGCGGAAGGCTTCTACCGCTGAGGGTAAGTAGCTCCACCATGGCATCCAAATTGGCCGAATCGGAATTGAGTTTGTTAGTAATGGGCATGAGCTTAGCCAGCTCCTCCGGGGTAAACAAGGAAGACTTCATCAAAGCCTCCTTGGACTTCATTTTAGTTAAGTTACCACGAATGGTATTGATTTCGCCATTGTGGGAGAGGTACCGAAAAGGTTGCGCTAATCGCCAATTGGGGAAAGTGTTGGTGGAAAATCGGGAGTGGACAATGGCAAATGCAGATGCGAGCCCTGGGTTTTGAAGATCCTTAAAAAAAGGCAAAACCTGGTCGGTTCTGAGTTGACCTTTGTAGACCACGGTCAGGGAACTGAAACTTGCAAAGTAAAAAGCGTGGTTGACTCCTGGTATTTCTGCGTTGATTTTGGAACTCGAATAATTTCGAAGCACGTATAGTTTCCGTTCCAAGTCAAGCCCCTGCAGCCCCTCTTTGTGTTGTACAAAAACCTGCTCGATAATGGGCATCACTTCCAGGGCGCTGGAGCCAGGGATGGTTTCGTCCACAGGGACCTTTCGATAGCCAATGAGTACAAAGCCCAACTCCTCAATCAATTCGTTGAGCAGGGCCTTTGCTTTGATGTAAAGCTGCTTGTTGTTCGGAAAAAAAGTCATCCCTAGCCCAAATTGACCAGGTGGAGGCAATAGAATTTCTGTTCTGGCAGTGACGTCTTGAAGGAAGCGATGTGGAATTTGAAAACAAATCCCAGCCCCATCTCCCGTTTTGGGATCAGATCCTCTCCCTCCACGATGCTCCATGTTGCTCAGCATGTACAATGCGTCACTGATTGTTTCGTGGGTAGGTTCATTGGTAAGATCTACCACTGCACCAATACCACAGGAATCGTGTTCAAACTCCTGTCGATAGAGCCCTTGCTGCATTTTACTCAGTTTAATAGGTTAGAAAATTTTCAAAAAATAGGGATTTAAATTGAATTAAACACAATTAAAATGAATGATAACTAAAAATAACAGCCATGAAAACGATTGTTTTTAAAAATCAGGCAATATCTAAACATGAAAAAAATTCAGGTTTAAATAGAAAAGTTGGTTATTTTAAGAATACAGGACGTTTCTAAAGCGGGGAGGATAAAAACAGGAGGTGAAATTCACCAGAACTATACTGAAATAAAAAAAATATATTTTCTGTAATTTTTTTTAAAACCTCCTGAAACAAGGGTCTTGGATTGTGTTGACCAAATAAAAATGGGGCCATTGAATAAAAATTGAAATTACTTCTAAGTAAATTTTAGTCTGTGAATGGCCCAGAAAAATCCTTCTCTTCCCCTATCAAATGCACCTTTACTTTTTTGATTTTCCGTGCATCTACGGCAAGGATGGTAAATTCAAAATCCTTGTAGGTGATTTTGGTCCCATTTTTAGGAAGTTTGGAGTTCAGTTCCAGCAGCAATCCTCCCAATGACTCACTTTCGCCCTTGACCTCGTCAAATACTTGCGTGTCTAAATCGAGTTTTTTGCAAAAATCATGGAGTGAAACTTTCCCTTCAAAGATGAAGGTGTCCACATCGACTTCCTGAAAGAAGAGCGTGTCGGTGTCGTCAAATTCATCGTTGATTTCCCCAATGATTTCTTCAATTAAGTCTTCGAGGGTGATCAAGCCGGAGGTACCTCCATACTCATCCACAACGATGGCCATGTGCACCCTCATTTTTTGGAAATCTTTGAGTAGGGAGTCGGCTTTTTTGTTTTCAGGAACGAAGAAACTCTTTCGAATCAGGGATTTCCACTCAAAGTTTTCATCCTTATCGATGTGTGGAAGTAAATCTTTGATGTATAGGACACCCAGGATATGATCTATGGTCTCCTCGTAAACAGGAATTCTGGAGTAGCCACTCTTGTTGACTTTGTCCATGAGTTCATGAAAGTCAATTTCTGCATCAATTGCTGAAATTTCCATACGGCTTTTCATGACCTGGCGAACGCTAAGCGTCCCAAAATTTACGATGCCGCGCAAAATTTCTTTTTCTTCTTCAGGGGTATCCTCTGTAGTCAATTCTAAAGCCTGATTCAATTCATCTACCGAGAGTGAATAGCCTTTTTGCTGTACGCGCTTTTCGATGATGTTGCTAAAAGCAATCAAAAAAGCTGAGAATGGCTTTAAAACCTTTGTGAAAAAGTAGATGGGACCAGCAAGGCTCAGCGCAAAACGGGTCTTTGCCTGATTTGCATAAACTTTGGGTACAATTTCCCCAAAAAACACAATGGCAAAGGTAACGCCGACAGTTTGAATGAGGATGACGACAATTCCAGTGGCATTGGTGCCAAAAAGTGTCCAAGTAACAAAGGTAGTCAAGGTGACAATCCCAATGTTAATTAAGTTATTGAGAATCAGCACGGTACTCAATAAAATTTTAGGAGTTGCGAGCAATGCGGTAATTACTCGTCCTTTTTCTGCATGTTTTTGATTGAGGTCTGTGAGGTCATCCTTTGTGAGAGAAAAGAAGGCAACTTCAGAACCAGAGACTAAGGCAGATCCCATTAAGAGAAGGAGTAGCGCGAGCCCGTTGACGAAAAAATAGGAGAATGAAAATGAGGAAACCTGGGCTATCAGTAAGTAACTCGGGTAGGGATCATCCATGTGTTTGATAAAATAAGTGTTCAAAGGTAATCAAATCCCCTGAATTCAAGGAACAGGGGATTTGATTTCCATTAAAAGGGGAGGTCGTCATCCCCCTCATCTAGCGACACCATTGGGGCTACTGCAGGAGAAGAGCTGGGCATTGCACCTGATGCTGCTGGTGCTGCAGGAGTGCCTGGCATTCCTTCTGGTTTGCCTCCCACCATGGTAAAACTCAACACGCGGATTTTCATCTTCTTCCGGTTTTGTCCTTGCTCATCGGTCCATTTGTCGGACTTGATTTTGCCTTCCACATAGATTTGAGAGCCCTTTTTCAGGTATTTTTCAGCAATTTTTGCTTGTTGATCCCAAAGTTCCAAGTCGTGCCATTCGGTTTGTTCCACTCGATTGCCACTTCGATCTTGATAGGCTTCTGAGGTGGCTAGGCTAAGGTTGGCGACCACCTTATCACCCTCTAAATATTTGACCTCTGGATCTGCACCTAGGTGACCCAATAAAATGACTTTGTTTACTCCTGCCATAACGTTTTGTTTTTAGTAGTTAAAAAGTTTAGAAGATTGAAAGTAATCAAATCTCTCGATCAGTCAAATAGCGAACAATCAATTTAGGCTTGGGTAAAGCATCAATTTGCTGTTCATTCACCAAGTCAAATCCCTCTTTTTGGCACCATTTCGCCAGTTCAGGAAATTTATCTGAAGAAAGTTCGATTTCCCAAAAACTACCAAGTATCCGTTGATGCGACAAAAGATGTCGGTATTTTTTAGGAAACAAGACCGCTTCCTGCTGCAGAGTTTCTTTCCAAGGGAAGTTTTCCTGTTCGAGGAGGGGAAAATCATACAGCCCTGTCCAAATATCCCCTTCACCCCTTTTGTTCCATACGACCTGACCGGCACAACGAATCACCAGGTAGTTGAGGACACGTTCCTTGACTTTGGTTTTATTGATTTTTACTGGCAAGGAAGGGATGAGGTCTTTTTGGAAGGCAAAGCAAGAACTTGCCAGTGGACATGGTTCACAATTTGGATTTTTGGGCACACAGCATCTGGACCCAAAGTCCATCATGGCCTGATTGAATTCTCCAGGGGCATCTTTGGGGATGAGTTGGTTGGCTAATGCTTCAAACTCCTTTTTCCCCTTGCCGCTAGCGATATCGGTTGCGATTCCAAAGTATCGGGCAAGTACCCTGAAAACATTGCCATCCACCACGGCCTGTACTTCTCCAAAGGCAAAACTCGAGATGGCTGCCGCGGTGTAGCTCCCCACCCCCTTGAGTTGAATCAAACTCGCGTAGTTGTTGGGAAAATTCCCTCCAAGGTCTTTCCAGATGTATTTTGCGCAAGCGTGTAGGTTGCGGGCTCTGCTGTAATAGCCCAATCCTTGCCAAAGTCGGAGTACTTCTGCTTCTGGAGCTTCCGCTAGTGCTTGCACCGTAGGATAGGCTTTTGAAAATGCCTCGTAATAAGGCAATCCCTGCGCCACACGGGTTTGCTGAAGAATGATTTCAGAGAGCCAAATTTTATAAGGGTCTTGAGTTTCTCTCCAAGGCAAATTCCTGGGATTTTCTCGGTACCAAGAAATTATCAAATTTGAAAACAATTGATTTTCAGTTACTTTACTCTTCATGGGTGTAAGTTTGCAGGGCCACAAACCAAGGTATTTTTTTTGAATATCTTTTTTAATTGCGTTGATTCTTGTACATTTGCAGTCCCAAAAATACTTGGTTAATAGGTTGTTAAGGGTATATCGAAATTTCTAAAATTTAATCACAGTGACCAAAGCAGAAGTAATTACTAAAATTTCCGAGAAAACAGGAATTCAAAAAGACGATGTAACTCAAGCAGTTGAGGCGTTTTTCAAGGTAGTAAAAGATTCCATGGCTGATGGAGAAAACATCTATGTCAGAGGATTTGGAAGTTTCATCAACAAGAAAAGAG